>OBJP01000003.1_pt1 | contig 266417 bp, 240 predicted proteins | sample 1519821 | NCBI WGS metagenome assembly OBJP01 (sample SAMN04209218, study PRJEB22552) | human gut metagenome | biome: gut; material: feces | host: Homo sapiens | place: USA: Oklahoma | reverse complement strand
TCTACCTCTGCCTGATAGGAATACATCTGCTTAATGTCTTAACTAAATGACATTGTATTGTAGGGGCCTGCTCTTTGTGCGTGGATAAAAAGAGAAGATATCATGTAATCAATAATCTGAAGCTGGAAAATACAGAGCTTCCCAAAATGAAACTTCCTCATATTCAGGATCAGGCTCTGGAAGGCAGAAAACCGGATGTTCTGGTGATCGGCGGCGGAATTTCAGGCGCCAGTATTGCCAGAGAACTGATGAAATGGAAACTGGATGTACTTCTGGCAGAAAAAGAAAGTGATGTTGCCATGCATGCTTCCGGTCGCAATGACGGAGAAGTTCATCCGGGGATCGATCTTGGAAAAGGAACTCTGAAACAGCATTACGTGATTGCCGGAAACCGGATGTATGGAAAAATCTGCAAAGAGCTGGACGTACCTTTTAAAAGATGCGGTCAGTATGTGGGTATGATGCACTGGAGCGAGCTGCTTCCCGCATATCTTTATGCATGTCAGAGAAAATACATGTGCGGTGTTTCCGATACACGGGTGATTTCAGGAAAAACTCTCAGAAAGCGGGAGCCTCATCTGAATCCGGATATGAAATTTGCAATTTATAACAGTATGGCAGGAAGCGTCTGCCCCTATGGTCTTACCATTGCCTATGCAGAAAACGCTGTGCAGAACGGGGCGGAGGTGGCTTTGAATACAGCGGTTTTGTCTATGGATGTAAAAGACGGAAAAATCAGAAGTGTGCTTACCAACAGAGGGCGGATCTATCCGGAGATCGTAATCAATGCTGCCGGAGTTTTTGCAGAAGATGTGGCTGAAATGGCCGGGGACAGATTTTATTCTATTCACCCCAGGCGGGGAACCAATGCCATTCTGGATAAAAAGGCCGGAAAAAAAAACTTCCGGTCATACAAAAGGCGGAGGGATTGTCCATACGGCTCATGATAATCTTCTGGTTGGTCCGGATGCAGTGGAAACTTATGAAAAGGAAAATTTTGCAACCCAGGCATCCAGCATTGAGAATAATTTTAAAAAGCAGCAGGGTACTGTTAAAGAACTGTCCCAGAGAGATATCATTACATATTTTACCGGGGTAAGAGCTCCTGCTTTCGAGGAGGATTTTGTGATTGAGCGGGGCAGAAAAACAAAGAATCTGATTCACTGTGCAGGAATTCAGTCGCCGGGGCTTACCACTGCTCCGGCAGTTGCAAAAGATGTGGCGAAAATGGCGGCAAAAATGGTATCAGCTTCACATCCGGTAAAGAAAAATGAGAGCTATAACCCTTACAGAAAAGGTGTTCCGAGACTTCGTGAAATGTCTCCGGAACAGAGAAATAAACTGATTCAGAAACGACCGGATTACGGGGTGATGATATGCCGCTGTGAGGAAATCAGCAAGGGGGAGATTGTGGATGCGCTGTGTTCGCCTCTTCCTGTATATACTGTTGATGGAGTAAAAAAGAGGGTACGTCCGGGAATGGGACGCTGTCAGGGCGGTTTCTGTATGCCTCTTGTGGCGGAAATCATCAGTGAGGTCACAGGCCAGCCATTGGAGAAAGTGAAAAAAAGCGGCGGTGACAGTTATCTTTTATTCGGGAAAACAAAGGCAGGTGACGGAAAATGATTTATGATGTGATCGTTATCGGCGGAGGCCCGGCAGGACTTGCGGCTGCAATAGCCGCAAAAAAAGAAGGGGCACAGGTTCTTCTGATCGAAAGAGAAGGACGGCTGGGAGGTATTCTGAAACAATGTATTCATGATGGCTTCGGTTTGCAGCGTTTCAAGGAAAAGCTGTCCGGACCGGAGTATGCAGAACGGTTTATTGAGGAGTTTCACAGTCTGGAAATTCCGGCGAAGCTGTGGACGTTTGTTACAAAGATCCGGAAATCAGATCAGGATTTTCAGGTGTGGACAGTCAGCAGAAATGGAGTGGAAATGCTGGTATCCAGAACGCTGATTCTGGCTACAGGCTGCCGTGAGCGTACAGCAAAACAGGTATCCATTCACGGAACAAGACCGGCCGGAGTTTATACGGCAGGGACAGCGCAGCATTTTACCAATCTGCAGGGGGTGATGCCTGCCCGAAGATGTGTGATTCTGGGAAGTGGTGATATCGGCCTTATCATGGCAAGAAGACTGAAACTGGAAGGGGCAGATATTCTCGGCGTTTATGAGGTGAAGCCGGAGCCTTCCGGACTTACCAGAAACATGATCCAGTGCCTGGAGGATTTTGATATTCCTCTTCATTTATCGGAAACAGTCACAAGAATATTTGGGGATGACCGGCTGACAGGTGTGGAAATTGCCAAAGTGGATGAACAGATGCAGCCTGTTCCGGGAACAGAAAAGAGAATTGACTGTGATACCCTGATTTTATCGGTTGGACTGATTCCGGAAAATGAAATGGCAGAAAGTCTCCGGGTTACTATGGATCCCCGGACAAAAGGCCCTGTCTGTGATTCATGGGCCATGACGGATGTGCCGGGAGTATTTTCCTGTGGAAATGCTTTTCATGTCAATGATCTTGTAGATTATGTGTCAGAAAGCGGAGAGCTGGCAGGAACTTCTGCGGCCAGATATTCCAGAGAACTGAAAGGAGAGGCTGACAGAACAGCGGAAAACTGGATTTCCGTGGAGACAGAAGGAGGGCTTGCTTATGTGGTTCCCCAGAAGATACGGAAAAGCGATCTGGACAAAAAGCTTGTTTTTTATTTCCGGTGCAGAAGGACTATGGGAGAAAGTATGCTTGCAGCGGTTTCAGCAGGAAAAACAGTTTTTGAGAAAAAATATCAGGCAGTAAGGCCTCCGGAAATGGAGCGGGTTGTCATTGATCTGTCAAAAGCAGACATAGTCGGAACGTCCCTTGTTTTTCAGCTTGGGGAGGTGCAGTCATGAAGGAATTTGTTTGTATTACCTGCCCTAACAGTTGCCGTATGCAGGCAGAGTTGGAAAATGGGCAGTGGAAGGTAACTGGAAATAAATGTAAAAGAGGGCAGCAATTTGCGGAAAGTGAAATGACCTGCCCAAAAAGAACTTTTTCTACTACGGTAAAAACTGCCTGGGATTCAGTTCCGGTGATTCCGGTCCGTGTGTCCCGGGAGATACCAAAAGATAAAATTTTTCAGATTATGGAAGAAATCAATCATATGACGGTCAGAAAATCCATGGGAAGGGGCGATGTTCTTATTCCTGACGTACTTGGCCTTCATGCGGATGTGATTGTTACCAGCAGTGTTCTGAAGGAGTATCTGGAGGAAAATAATAAGGAGAATACCTATATGCACAAAGACTGCGCGCAGGAAGGAGGAAATTATGAGTAAGCCATATAAAGGATTTGAGCCGAAATGGGTGAAGGAAGCAGCGCCTACAGACAGCTGGCGTTCTGTATTCAGATGGGGAGATCCGGATTTTGTAAAATATCCAAAAGAATCTCTTTACAAAATGATGAAAGAAAAATTTAAGATGACAGATGACGATTTCCGACATTATGACGGAAGCATCGGAATGGAAAAGATAGAACTTACAAATTGTCCGGTACGTCTGGAGCAGAAGCATATAGATGCTCTGAAAGAGATCGTTGGTGAGAAGTATATGCGTACAGACGATTATGCGAGGGTGTCTGTAGCCTATGGAAAAACAGCCTATGACGCCATGCGTCTGAGAGAAAAACGTCTGGATTCACTTCCTGATGCAGTGGTTTATCCGGCAAAAACAGAAGAGGTAGAGGCTATTGTGGCTTATTGTACCAAAGAAAAAATCCCTCTTTATGTTTACGGAGGCGGAAGCAGCGTAACCATGGGTGTGGAGCCGGTAAACGGCGGAATCTCTCTGGATATGCGTCTGCGTTTTAATGAGGTTGTTTCTTTTAATGAAACAGATCAGACAATTACTGTTCAGGCTGGAATGTCAGGGCCAAAACTTGAAAAAATATTAAATAACGCACAGACTGTTTTTGGAGCCGGACGTGCCTATACCTGCGGGCACTTTCCACAGTCCTTTGAGTACAGCAGTGTAGGCGGATGGGTTGTCACAAGAGGAGCCGGTCAGAACAGTACTTACTATGGCTGTATTACAGATATTGTGCTGTCACAAAAATATGCTACCCCTATTGGCAACATACAGACCAGTCACTATCCCAGAGAAGCTACCGGTCCGAATCTGAACCAGATCATGATGGGAAGCGAGGGGGCTTTTGGTGTTCTGACAGAGGTGACCTTAAAGGTATTCCGCTACATGCCGGAAAACAGAAAACGTTTCTCCTATATTTTTAAAAACTGGAAGGTCGCCATGGCGGCAGCCAGAGAGATGATGCAGTGTGAGGCAGGATTTTCTTCCGTATTCCGTCTGTCAGACCCGGAGGAAACAAACCTTATGCTGAGACTGTATAATGTGGATGAGACGCCGCTTTGGAAACTTCTGGATATCAGAGGCTTTCGGGATATGGAGCGCTGTCTGTTTCTTGGATTTACAGACGGCGGAAAGGGCTATTCCAAAAATGTGGCTGTAAATATCAGAAGGATTGCTCATAAATATAAAGCAATGAGCCTTACCTCCTACGTTACAAAAAGCTGGGAAAAAGGTCGGTTTAATGATCCGTATCTGAGAGATACCATGATGGATTTTGGTATTGTTACAGATACACTGGAATGTACGGTGAACTGGTCAAATATGGCAAAGGTACACAGGGAAGTGAGAAAAGTCTGCCATAAGCTTCCAAATACCATTGTGACAACTCACATGTCCCACTGTTATCCACAGGGGGCAAACCTGTATTTTATTTTTATTACAAGGATGAGCGGAGCGGATAAATTCCGGGCATATCATACAACGATTCTTGATGCCATTCAGAAGTCCGGGGCAGCGATCAGCCACCACCATGGAATCGGAAAAATGTTTGCGCCGTGGCTTGAGGGATGCCTGGGACATACAGAGTACGGTGTGTTTAAGGTTCTGAAGGATTATTTTGATAAAGACTATCTGATGAATCCGGGCGGCACTCTTGGACTGGATCTGGATGAGGATAAAAAGAAATACCTGAAAGAAGGGATTACACGCTGATCTGCATAGGGAGGGAGTACCTGTGAAAAAAACATCAGTTGTCCTTGTTTTTGATATTGGAACTCAGAGTACAAGAGCTCTTCTTGTTTCCTCGGAAGGGAAAATACTGGCAAAAGCCCAGAAGGGCCATCATCCGGCTTATGTTTCAAGAAAATCCGGATGGGCAGAACAGGATCCTGATTTTTATTACCAGAATCTGTGCCGTGTTTCCAGACAGCTTCGGGAGAGCTTTCCGGATATTTTTGCTCAGATCCGGGCAGTAACGCTTACAACGATCCGTTGTACCAGTGTCTGCCTTGGACGGGACGGAGAACCTTTGCGCCCTGCAATTTTATGGCTGGATCAGAGAAGAGCTTCAGGTACGCCTGCGCTGAAGCCCTGGATTTCTGCAGCGGTAAAAGCAGTGGGAATGACAAAAACCTTAAATCTCCAATACCAGAAATCTCATTGTAACTGGATTCGGGAAAACGAACCTGATATCTGGGCAAAAACAAAGAAATATGTTCTTCTGAGTGCATATCTGAATTACAGGCTTACCGGAAGGCTGGCAGATTCTACGGCGTCCATCGTGGGATATGTTCCTTATGATTTTAAAAACCGTTGTTGGAAAAAGAAAAATGATCTGGTTCGGCCTGTTTTTGATATTCCGGATGAAATGATGCGCGAGCTGGTGGATCCCGGCGATTATATCGGCTCTCTTACAGAGACTGCTGCAGAAGATCTGGGACTGAATAAGGATCTGAAGCTGATCGCCACTGGTACAGACAAGGCCTGCGAAATTCTGGGTCTTGGCTGTGTCAATAAAAAAAAGGCGGCTTTCAGTTTTGGAACCACAGCTACGGTTACGTTTACCACTTCTGATTATCTGGAACCGGAAACGTTTATACCGCCCTATGATTCTATCCTTCCCGGGCATTATACTCCGGAAATAGAAATCTTCAGAGGATACTGGCTGATTTCCTGGTTTAAAAAAGAGTTTGCCCAGAAAGAAGTTATGGAAGCGCTGGAGTCAGATATTCAGCCGGAGGAGCTTCTGAACAGACGCCTGAAAGAGATTCCTGCAGGCTGCGACGGGTTTTTGCTCCAGCCGTATTTTACACCAAACCTTACCATGCCTGAGGCAAAAGGTTCCGTAATAGGTCTGTCGGATGTTCATACCAGAATCCATCTTTACCGGGCAATCATAGAAGGAATCAATTTTGCCCTGATGGATGGAATGCGTCATATGGAGAAAAAAGGAGGATTTCGTTTTGAAGAGATTCGCGTAGGCGGCGGAGGCGCTCAGAGCAGTGAAATCTGTCAGATCACTGCAGACATGTTCGGTTTGCCGGTAGTAAGAACTCAGACTTATGAAGTGTCGGGGATCGGCAGTGCGATTTCTGCATTTGTGACGCTGGGCGTGTTTGAGGATTACAGAGAAGCATTGAGGTGTATGGTTCATAAAAAAGATGTATTTAAACCAAACCGGCGGCAGCATGCAGTATACCAGAAACTTTATGAGGAGGTATATCAGCAGATATATCCCAGCCTGTCAGGAATTTATGAAAAAATGAGCAGGATCAAATGATGGAGAAAGTCTGTTAAAAGCCGGATGAGTTCCGGGGCTGCCAGGAAAATACAGGAACTGTAAAAGCAGAATATAAAATCAGAAACAGCGCGTTTCTGTACAGAAAAACTCCGGGGAATGGGCTGTCGGGAAATAGATAGTTCCAAACAGGAGCAGATTTGGCTCATGGGAGTCAAATCTGCCCCTTCCCCGGAAGTTTTTTGTATTATTTAAAGAAGTATTAGTGATTCAAGTATATAAAAACATAAAGCTTACACGGAACAAAAATCGGATACAGAAGGCTTTTTCTATTTCACAGATATGGTATAAAACTGTTTGAAGGTCTCTCCGGCAGCCAGGGTGTTGATGTCCTGCTTGGAAGAAAGCTCATCGGCAAAGCCGGTGTTGTCGCAGCGTCCCATCCAGGGTTCCAGGCAGACGAAGGGAGAGTCCGGCGCGCTCCAGATACCAAAGTTCGGAAATCCCTTACAGGTGATTTCCACATAAGGAGTTCCGTCCGGAAAGGCGATTCCTGCCCGGGTTACCTGCCCGTTGTCAAATACCAGAGTATCGTTGTCAAAAAGCTCTCTTTTGATATGACAGCGTCCGTGTTCCAGAGCAAGCGGATAGGTTTTTCCCTCAAATACAGTTCCGTGGGAAAGGTCCAGGAGACTGCAGGTAAGCTCTGATTCATGGTTAAAAGTAAGATAATACTGATCCTGGGAAGTACCCGGAACCGCAGGCACATTAAAGGCAGGATGTCCTCCGATAGTAAAGTACATGGTCTGAGAATCCTCATTGATCACGGTCCAGCGTACAGTCAGATCTCTTCCGGAAAGCTCATGGGTGATAAGAAGACGGAAATCAAAAGGATAAGTTTCCCTGGTTGAATCAGAAGAGGTTACAAGATGGGTGACAGAGGTCTGTGAGGACTCTGTACAGGTAAATTCCATATCACGGGCAAATCCATGCTGTCCGCAGTGGTAGGTGTTTCCGTTAATAAGACATTTATTTTCATAATAGCGGCCCACATTTGGGAACAGGACAGGGGCATGGCGGTTCCAGTAAGAAGGATCTGCATTCCAGAGTACCTGACGGTCATTTGTTTTGTCATAGATTTCAGTCAGCTCAGCGCCAAGATCATTGATCTGTACCCGAAGCTGATCGTTTTCCAGTGTACGAATCATGATATATCCTCCAATAAAAAATTTGATGTATCAAGTATACCAGATTTCTGAAAAAATAACGAGAAAAACTGCACAAAAATAAGAATAAAAATATGTTGTTTTTTACTTGGCACTCAATTGCAGGATTAAATTCCAATCTTCTGTGGAATTTAATCCTGCAAATCTATCTTCTCTTAACCATGGAATTTAATTTTTCCAAACGTTCTGTTAAAACCATTCTATAAATATGGCTATTCCTCCCGGCAGAAAGGAAGTCCTTATGAATAAACAAAAACATTTAACTCTTGCTTCACGAATTATCATTGAAGCCATGTAAAACAAGGACGAAAGCTTTAACGCGATTGGTCGGTTTTTAAACAAGGATTGCATAACCATCTCTAAAGAAGTGAAAAATCACATTTGTTTTGAAAAAAGTGGAGTCTACGGCAGAACCTTCACTGATTGATGACTGGCTTTTCTGCATCAGTGCTCTGCACGATAACGTATAATTAATTTCGCAAATTCAATTTCATAAAAACAGACATGGTCTATAGCCGTTTGGTAGAATAAAGTTACCACACAAAATTCACCATAGGAGGTACAGAACGATGTCTGATAACTTTATACAACTCAATGAAGATTTAATAAAGCACGATTTAAAGGATCTTGTCCGTAGCAGCGTCGAGGAAACTCTGTCCTTCTTTTTATGCATATGACAACAAAAATAAGAGCCATCAGATTTGATTTTCTGTTGGCTCTTTTTAATGTTCACTGTCCAATGGATTAGTCCTCCTTAAATTTTTATAAAACATTCTGGAATTAAGTTTGTGTTCTCGGTGGTCTGTACCTTCCTTTCATAGATTATGATGAATTATTTTACGTTTCTGGTGGTCTGTACCTCCTTGTTGGATTATGAGATTTCGTTTATGTTTTCGGTGGTCTCACTCCTTTTTGATTTATTTTTAGGTTCCTTTTGTTTTATGAGCTTACTATAACAGATAAAATGAGATTTGTCAATAAGAAAATTGATAAAATTAAAATAAATATTATTTTAACTGCTAAAAATAACTTTATACACATAATTAACTGAAAATATTGATGAATTCCGGTGAATAGAAAAAGGGATTCAGGATAAGATAGGATTATCAAGTCTTAGGAGGTAAAAATATGTTGCGTTATTTACCTGTACGCAGAATTCACGCAAGACAAGTCCTGGACTCCAGGGGAAATCCTACGGTTGAGGTTGAAGTTACAGCAGGAGAAGGGATTGTTGGAATCCATGGATATACAGCAAGAGCCATAGTTCCCTCCGGGGCGTCTACCGGAAGATTTGAGGCAGTGGAGCTCCGGGATGGTGAAAAAGGAAAATACCTTGGGCTCAGTGTGGAAAAAGCTGTAAATAATGTAAATACAAAACTTGCGGAAGCAATTGTGGGAGAAAATGCGCTTGATCAGATGAATATAGACAGACTTCTGGCAGAAGCCGATGGAACAGACAATAAAAGCAGCATAGGAGCCAATGCAGTTCTGGGTGTTTCTCTGGCAGTGGCAAGGGCGGCTGCGGAAGCTCTGAGAATTCCTCTTTATCAATATCTGGGTGGCTGTCATACCAGAAAGCTGCCTGTGCCCATGATGAACATTCTGAATGGAGGACGCCATGCAGATAATACCGTGGATCTTCAGGAATTTATGATCATGCCTGTGGGGGCGGAAGATTTTTCAGAAGGAATCCGCATGTGCGTGGAGATCTATCAGTTTCTGAAGATCATTCTCAAAGAAAAAAATCTGTCTACAGCAGTAGGCGATGAGGGAGGCTTTGCGCCGGATCTTGAGGATTCCAGAGATGCGCTGGCGCTGATCATCCAGGCAGTGGAAAGGGCCGGATACGAACCGGGAAAGCAGATCGCGATTGCCATAGACGCAGCGGCCAGTGAATTGTATGAAGAAGAAAAAGGGGTTTACTATTTTCCTGGAGAAAGCAAAATGAAAGGAAAAGATGTATTCAGAGACTCTTCTGAGATGATTGAATATTATGAGGGATTACTGGAAGAATTTCCTGTGGTATCTCTTGAGGATGGGCTGGAGGAAGACGACTGGGAAGGCTGGAAGAAACTGACAGAGCGGCTGGGAGACAAAATACAGCTGGTAGGAGATGATCTTTTTGTAACAAATAAAAAGAGACTGACCTGCGGGATCCGACTTCAGGCAGCCAATGCAGTGCTTGTAAAAGTAAATCAGATCGGTACTCTGACAGAGGCTATGGATACGGTCCGGCTGGCGCAGGAAAACGGATACCGGGCAGTGATCTCCCACAGATCAGGAGAAACAGAGGATTCCTTTATTGCAGATCTGGCAGTTGCCACAGGTGCAGGCCAGATAAAAACAGGAGCGCCCTGCCGTTCTGACAGAAATGCAAAGTATAACCAGCTTCTCCGCATTGCAGAGCAGCTTGGCGAGAATGGAGAGTATCAGAATCCTTTTAAGGGATTTTCGGAGGAAACTGTATAGCAGCAGGCAGGGGGCTGTTATATGACAAAAGCAGAATGTATTTGAAAATAAAAAATCCTCCGCGGCGCTTTTGGCAGAACGGAGGATTTTTATTTTGTCAGGAAAGTAACACATTATGTGCTGATCTTCCCGGTAAATAAAAATACTTTGTTCAAAAACAACGTACACATTATTATTTTAAAGTAAAATACTGAAGTACAGCTCCTTTAAATTCAAATTCCCGGGAAATTTCATAGGTATCCAGAAGCCACTGGCTTTTTTCTTTGGAGCTGTATTTTTCCAGGCGGCGGATAGTCCCTTCTCCGGCAAGAAAGGCAGGAATTTTTTTGGCCTTGATATCGTCCATGATGTAGTCCCCTGCCTCCGGTCTCAGGGAAAGATCAGCAAGATCCAGAGTGTAGCATCCGGTATCCCAGCGGAGAATGGAGTAAATCTCCGGCACCCCGATTCCGAAAGCATAGGTGTTTTCCGGGATATTTGCAGCAATGTGAGCGGCAAAATCATTCAGCTCCTGCTCGTTATGCAGCTCTTCTCTGAGGGCTGTATTCTGACCGTACTGAATGATGTTTCCAGTGGAGACAGTCATCAGAACAAGCAGAGAAAGAGCGGTAAACGTACCTTTGAAGATCTGCATCCCGCTGAAACTTTTCATGTTTCTGATGTGGAAGGTCTGGAAAGCGTTCATTCCTTCTTCTGCAAAAATGCACAGAAGCAGAATACATGGAATGTGAATGATCTCCAGATTATGATAAGCAGCCCGGTTAATAAAATATGTGATCTGTCCTAAGGAAAGAACTGCGGCAGCAAAGGTAAAGCAGACGCGGAGAAGATGCTGACTGTCAGCTTCTTCCTGTGTGCGGACAAACCATATGTGGGAAATACCCCATGCGCAGGCCATAAAAAACAGCACAAGGATTATCATATAGGCGCTTGCAAACTCCGGAAGATCCACTCTTAACAGACCATCCATGTAAGAGGACTGAAGAAGTGGGAAAAGGAATTCGCGGATTCCGGTAATCTGTCCTCCGTTCATTATGTTATACAGCTCAACCACAGCATAGGCGCCCAGAAAGCTGAGAAGGATCCCTGCAAGGTGCAGAAGACAGGTTTTTAAAACCGGCAGCCAGGAGTCTTTTTTGTGGCAGAGGCAGCGGAGGATCCAGAATGCTGCCCAGGAAATCGCGCAGAAAAGTCCTGTTTCTGTATTCCACAGGATTCCCAGAAGCGAAAGCACATACCCCAGAATACAGATGAGACGGCCGCTTTTTTTGAAACGGACACAAGAGGCAATCCAGAAAAGCATCAGGCACATAAAAAGGATTCTGTGTGGCCATAGCTGCCAGTAGATTCCGCTTCTCATGGAAAGAACGGGAAAGGTCAGGGCAATGGAGCCCAGAACTCTTAAAAGATCATTTTTTACAATAAAATGAAGGGTCAGAAAAGCTGCAAGGAAACAAAGGGCGCCGATGATGGTATTCAGAAGAATAAAATCAATCAGATCGCCTCCAAGGATCTTCATGGGAAGCTTGTATAAAATTCCGTAGTGACCGTAAATACTGGTGGTATATTCCGTGTAAGGGCTTCCGTGCAGTACATTATATATGGAATTGAAATATGCATCCATATGAAGACGGTCCGGTTCGTTTCTGAGAAAAACCTCCGGGGTATAAAAGTTATAGGCAACCAGAAGTGTGAGAAGCCCATAGAAAAGGGACATGGCCCAGGTTTTTACAGAAAAGTTATTATTTCTGGCAAAATGAAGAAAAACGAGCCCTTCTGTCACAAGGCAGATCAGTACAAGCCAGAAAGGAATGGAATGCCAGACGTATCTTGCGGAAACAGAACCGTAAACATCTACTTCCAGGCGGTACATGCGGATAAAGAAAAGAATATTTACCGTTATAAGAAGTACTACTGTAAAAAAAGCGTTTCTGGGCGTGTCAAAAAAGCAGGGCTTCTCTGTGCGTGCCAGAAGAATTGAAAAAATAAGATAGGAAACGCAGAATAAAATAACTGTCATTGCATAAGTGAGAAGATTTACATTTCCAATGGAACTGACAGCCGCTGACAGAGCCGGTATTCTGAAACAGCATACTGCAAAGCCGGCAGACAGTATAAGAGAGGCAAAAAAAGCCATAATTCTGTTTGTTGAAGTTTTCATGTTGACCATCCTTTAAATGTAATAGGTTTCATAAAACAGCATAAGCCATTCCTGTATATCATCCCCGAAAGAAGTTCTGTTGTCAAGGTTTTTAGAGAAAAACTGTTGAAATCCCAAAAGCCATATGATACAATAAAAAGCAGTTGATTAGGAGGTGTAACCTGAATGGAGATTTTAAGAATTATCCTTACGGTAATTTTTGTCTTAGATTGCATAGGTCTTACAGTCATTGTACTGATGCAGGAAGGTAAGCAGCAGGGACTTGGCTCTATTGCCGGTGTTGCGGATACCTACTGGGGAAGAAACAAAGGACGTTCTATGGAGGGTGGTCTGGTAAGGGCGACTACTGTCATGGCAATCCTGTTTTTTGTTCTGGCTGTCATTTTGAATATGAATTTCTAAGAATCATGGAAGGCAAAATGGAGACACTCTTGTAAATTCGCAAGAGTGTTTTTTTGCCTGAGTACGCAGAAACGGCAGTTCTGACAGGACTGTCTGTGTTTACAGAAAAGGAGTTCAAGTGAGCAGAAAAAAAATATGGGAAAAGAAAAAAAGATTCCCAAAAGAAAATCGCGCATCATTTAAGAAAAAAAACATAAAGAGTCTGAAAAAACAGGGTCTTCTGGCAGAGGGCGTTTTTATCGGAAATGCCAGGGGCTTTGGATTTGTGGAAACAGGAGAGGATGAAGAGGATATTTTTATTCCTGCAGATGCTGTAAATACAGCGCTTCATCAGGACCGGGTACAGGTTCTGCTGAAAAAAGAACAGAAGCCTGGAAAGCGCAGAGAGGGAACGGTTATAAAAATTCTGGAAAGAGGTACCACAGAGGTTGTGGGAACTTTTCAGCGAGAAGGAGATTATGGCTTTGTGCTCTGTGATAACCAGAAAATATCCCGGGACGTTTATATTTCTCCGAAAAATTCTCATGGAATCAGAGATGGAGAAAAGGTAGTTGCCCAGATCCTTGATTATGGCTCTGAGAAGCGTAAGCCTGAGGGAAAGATTACAGAATCCCTGGGAAATATCCATGCTCCGGGAGCGGATATTCTGGCTGTTGTAAAAAGCTATGGCATCCCTTCTGAATTTCCGGTCCGTGTAATGAATCAGGCAATGAGAGTGCCGGATCATGTTCTGGAAGCGGACTGGGACGGAAGAGACGACCTTACCGGACTTATGACAGTTACCATTGACGGTGAGGATGCAAAGGATCTGGATGATGCAGTTTCTCTTACAAAGGAGGGGAATCTTTATCATCTGGGTGTGCACATTGCAGATGTAAGCAATTATGTTCAGGGCGGAAGCGCAATTGACAGAGAAGCCCTGAAAAGAGGAACCAGTGTTTATCTGGCAGACCGGGTGATCCCCATGCTTCCGGAGCGTCTGAGCAACGGAATCTGTTCGCTTAATCAGGGTGTGGAGCGTCTGGCTCTCAGCTGTCTGATGGATATTGATGAAAACGGAACCGTAGTATCCCATAAAATTACAGAAAGCGTCATACGTGTAGACCGCCGTATGAGCTATGAACAGGTGCGGTGTATTCTGGAAGACGGAGAAACAGAGACCAGCAGAGAATATCAGGAATTTGTTCCCACGTTTTTTCTGATGAAAGAGCTGTCCGGAATCCTCAGAGGATGCCGCCACAACAGAGGCTCCATTGATTTTGATTTTCCGGAGAGCAAGATCATTCTCAACGGGGCAGGCCGCGCCATTGATGTAAAACCCTATGAAACCAGTGTGGCGACAGAGATCATTGAAGACTTTATGCTTCTGGCAAATGAAACAGTGGCCAGAGAATACTGTAAGGGCGAATATCCTTTTGTTTACAGAACCCATGAAAATCCGGATCCGGACAAGGTGGAGGAGCTTCTGATGCTTCTTCACAATCAGGGGATCGACGTGCGGAAATCCGGACAGGAGATCACGCCCAAAGAGATTCAGGAAATTCTGGAAAGCATTCAGGATCTTCCGAATGAGACAATGATCAGCCGGCTTACACTTCGCACCATGAAGCAGGCAAAATATACCACGGAATGCAGCGGACATTTTGGTCTGGCGGCCAGATATTACTGTCATTTTACTTCTCCTATCAGACGGTATCCGGATCTTCAGATACATCGGATCATCAGAGATAATCTCAGAGGAAGGCTGACCCGGGAAGGAAAGACAGAGCATTATCGGGAGATTCTGGAAGAGGTGGCTCGTCAGTCAAGTGTGTGCGAGAGAAGAGCCCAGGAAGCGGAACGGGAATCTGACAAAATGAAAAAGGCAGAATATATGTCCTATCATCTGGGAGAGGAATTTGACGGGATCATTTCCGGGGTGACCGGATATGGCCTGTATGTGGAACTTGGCAATACAGTAGAGGGACTGGTTCATATTACAGCTTTAAAGGATGATTATTATACCTTTGATCAGGAGACTCATGAACTGAGAGGCGAACTGACGAAAAAAGTATATCATCTCGGGCAGAAAATCCGCGTCCGTGTGGCAGATGCGGATGCGGTAAAAAGGTCTGTGGATTTTACGATCGCGGAAGAGCAGGAGGAATAAGCTATGGCGAAGAAACAGGGAATCAGACTGATTGCAAATAATAAAAAAGCTTTTCACGATTATTTTATAGAGGATACCTTTGAGACAGGGATTTCGCTGGCAGGAACTGAGGTGAAATCTCTCCGTATGGGCAAATGCAGCATAAAAGAGGCTTTTGTCAGAATTGAAAAAGGCGAGGTCTGCATTTACGGCATGCACATCAGTCCCTACGAAAAAGGAAATATTTTTAACAAGGATCCTCTTCGTGTAAGAAAGCTTCTGCTTCACAGATATGAGATCAATAAACTGGAAGGTAAATTAAAGGAAAAGGGCCTGACTCTGGTTCCCCTTAAAGTGTATTTTAAGGACAGCCTTGTTAAGGTGGAAATCGGTCTTGCCCGGGGCAAAAAGCTTTATGACAAGCGCCAGGATATTGCAAAAAAAGACCAGAGGCGTGAAGCGGAACGGGATTTTAAAGTGAAAAATCTTTACTGATATATTATATAAAGAAGTGCTGTTGTCAGACAGATACGAGATCAGAACGGACATGGGCTGGCTGTTTTGCTTACAGAACCGGAAACTGTTTCTGCGAATGAAGTGAAACTGAACAGAATCGAAAGTCTTAAAATTGTGTGAATTTACCTGACATTTAGTTGACAAGAAAAAGATACTAAGTATAATTATAGTAATGAAACTATGTTCAGAGATTTCCATTAATACGAATGGGAGGTTTATAATATGAAAAAAAGATATCTTGCAATAGCCGGATTGCTGGTACTTGCAGTTGCAGCGGCCGGCTGTGGAAAAGAGAAGGATAAACCGGCCGAACAGCAGGTTCAGGCAACTCCGACAGTTACGCCGCAGGTGACAGAGGCTGCAGATCTTGTAGATATGGAAGTATCCGATGAAAAAAATGTGATCGGAGAAAAAACCGCCACAGCTTCTAAAGTTGCAATCGTTAACCGGACAGGCTCGGAAATAGGAGCTATTTATATCCGTCAGCATCCGGAAGATGAGGAAGAGACAGATGATGACGAGTGGGGCGATGATCTGGTAGACGGAATGTTTACGCTGAAAAACGGGGAACAGGCAGTATATTATTACAAGAAGCCTTCTTCCGCAGGAATTACCTATGATATCCGGATCACCTATACAGACGAGGATAAGAATGAGTGCTTTTTCCGGGATCTTCCTCTTGCATCCATGAAGCAGATCACTCTTCGCATGAGCGGAACCGGTGAGGACAGCATTCCTTATGCTACTTATATGACAGCTACAGGCAAAAAAGAGATTTCCACTCTTAAGGATGTCAAGGAGCGTCTGGGACTGACAGAGGATGAGGAGGATGACGATACAGATAATCCGGATCCTACATCTGCACCGAATCCCACATCTGCGCCGGATCCTACATCCGCACCGGATCCTACACAGGCTCCGGATGATGGCGATGATGCTCCGGATGATACTCAGCCTACGGACGATACCATTGACAAGGCAACCGGATATATCGGGCAGTCCATGGATGATCTGATCGCGTCGATCGGTTCTCCTCAGTATGATGAATATGAGGATGAGCCGGATACAGGAAAAACCGGCTACCACTATTATTCAAACTTTACGGTATCAACTACTGTAGATGAGGATGGCAATGAGATTGTTACCGGCATCTGGTAAAAGTCTTTTGTACGAAAAGAAACAGGAGAGGATAAGATTATGAAGCGTATTTTACTGAAATTAAGCGGAGAAGCTCTTGCAGGAGCAAAAAAGACCGGTTTTGACGAGGAGACAGTAATTGCTGTGTCTAGACAGATCCGTACCATTGCAGAAGAGGGAACTCAGGTGGGAATCGTGATCGGTGGAGGAAACTTCTGGAGAGGACGTACAAGCGAGACCATCAACCGTAATAAAGCGGATCAGATCGGTATGCTTGCCACAGTGATGAATTGTATTTATGTTTCTGATATCTGCAGATATCTGGGACTTGAAACAGAAATTTTTACTCCGTTTGTATGCGGAGCATTTACGAAACTGTATTCCAAGGATGCAGTGGAGGAAGCGTTTAAGGCAGGAAAGATCCTGTTCTTTGCAGGCGGAACCGGACATCCGTATTTTTCCACAGACACGGCAACTGTGCTGCGTGCAGTAGAGATCGAGGCAGAAGCCATCCTTCTTGCAAAGGCAGTAGACGGAATTTATGACAGCGATCCAAAGGTGAATCCGGAAGCAGTAAAATACGATGAGATTTCTATTGAAGAGGTTGTAGACAAGAAACTGGCTGCAATGGATCTTACAGCATCTATTATGTGTCTTGAGCAGAAAATGCCTATGCTGGTGTTTGGTCTTGAGGAAGAGAACAGTATTGTCAATGCGGTTCACGGTAAGTTTTCCGGTACAAAAGTAACGGTTTAAGCTGCCGTATATGATGCAGCGAGGCTGCAAAAAACAAGGAGAGGGAGATTGGACAAATGGATGAAAGAGTTCAGAAGTATGACAGCAAAATGACAAAAACTTTAAACGGATTTGAGGCAGAGCTTTCTACAATCCGTGCAGGACGTGCAAATCCGCATATCCTTGACAAGATCACCGTAGATTATTACGGAAGCCCCACACCGTTGCAGCAGGTGGCCAATGTTACTGTGCCTGAGGCACGTATGATTCAGATCCAGCCGTGGGAATCAAGCCTTATCAAAGAGATCGAGAAAGCGATTCTTACATCCGATCTTGGACTGAATCCAAACAATGACGGAAAGATCATCCGTCTTGTTCTTCCGGAGCTTACCGAAGAGCGCCGTAAGGAACTGGTAAAGGATGTTAAGAAAAAGGGAGAAGCAGCTAAGGTTGCTGTCCGCAATGTCCGCCGTGATGCCAACGACGCATTTAAAAAGCTTACCAAGCAGGATGTGTCTGAGGATGAAGTAAAGGATCTGGAAAACGAAGTTCAGAAGCTGACAGATAAATATATCAAAGATATCGAGGCAGCAGTAGATAAAAAAGCAAAAGAGATCCTGACTGTATAATTAATTCAGCGGGAAAGAGAAAGGAGAGCTGTAAAAGATAGCTCTCCTTTTGCCATAACATAAAAATTACCGGGAGGAGCGGCAATGAGAGTACCGAATCATATAGCGATCATTCTGGATGGCAACGGACGCTGGGCAAAAGCCAAAGGAATGCCCAGAAGCTATGGCCATGTAAAGGGCTGTGCAAATCTGGAAACGATCTGTGACGATATGAAAGAGCTTGGAGTCAAGTATCTGACAGTGTATGCATTTTCAACAGAAAACTGGAAACGCTCAAGAGAAGAAGTGGATTCCTTAATGAACCTGTTCCGGAATTATCTGAAAAAATGTATAAAGATTTCCAGGAAAAATAAAATGCGCGTGCGTGTTCTGGGAGATATTACTGCTTTTGATGAGGATATCCAGCAGAAAATCAGAGAGCTTGAGGAATTTTCAAAGGATTATGAGGAACTGTTTTTCCAGATTGCCCTGAACTATGGCGGACGTGATGAGATTGTAAGAGGTATCAGGAAGCTTGCGCAGGATGCAGTGGACGGAAAGGTCAGTCCCGGGGAGATCACGGAAGACGTTTTTGAAGGATATCTGGATACGGCAGGTATTCCTGACCCGGATTTTCTGATTCGTACAAGCGGGGAGCAGAGACTTTCCAATTATCTTCTGTGGCAGCTTGCATACACAGAATTTTATTTTACAGATGTGGCATGGCCGGATTTTCATAAGCCGGAGCTGATAAAAGCCATAGAAAAATACAACGAACGAGACCGAAGATACGGCGGAGTGAAGGAGGAGTAGACAATGTTTAAAACAAGACTCTTAAGCGGCATTGTTCTGGTGATCATTGCCCTTTTGACGATCATGAGCGGAGGATATGTTCTGCTTCTGACACTGCTGTGTGTTTCGCTGATCGGCATGAGAGAGCTGTACAATGCCATGGGCGTGCATAAAAGCGGAATGGATCTTCTGGAGCTGGCCGGTTATCTGGGGGCAGTTCTTTATTATGGCACAGTTTTTCTGGGATTTGAAAAATATGGAATGATGGCAGTAATCCTTTCCCTTGTGCTTTTGATGTTTGTCTATGTATTTACCTATCCTAAATATCAGGCAGAACAGGTGATGTCTGCATTTTTCGGACTGGTATATGTTGCAGTTATGCTGTCTTTTATCCTCCTTACAAGAAATCTGGAAAACGGACATCTTCTTGTGTGGCTGATCTTTTTCTGTTCCTGGGGCTGTGATACCTGCGCATACTGTGTGGGCGTACTGATCGGAAAACATAAAATGGCGCCGGTGCTGAGCCCTAAAAAATCAATAGAGGGAGCAGTTGGAGGAGTTGCAGGAGCAGCAGGTCTCGGAGCTGTCTATGCGGCAATCATTCATGCCCCGGTAGTGGAATATGCGGTGATCTGCGCAGTGGGAGCCCTGATTTCCATGGTTGGCGATCTGGCAGCATCCGCCATTAAAAGAAACAGAGGAATCAAAGATTATGGAAAGCTGATCCCGGGACATGGAGGCATTCTTGACCGTTTCGACAGTGTGATCTTTACTGCTCCTGTTATCTATTACATGGCAAAATTTATTCTGGGTATATAAAAACAGATTACAAAATACCCTATAAGGAGTCAATATGAAAAAAATTGCAATTTTAGGTTCTACAGGCTCTATCGGAACACAGACACTGGAGGTTGTCCGTGCCAATGGAGATATTCAGGTTCTGGGAATCAGCGCCGGAAGAAACATAAAAAAGCTGGAGGAGCAGGCAAGAGAATTTTGTCCCAGGCTTGTTGCTGTGTGGGAGGAAGATGCGGCCCGGGAACTGAGGGTAAAGCTTCAGGATACAGATGTAAAAGTTGTTTCAGGAATGGAAGGACTTCTGGAACTGGCTTCTATGGAAGAAACGGAAATCCTGGTAACTGCTATCGTGGGAATGCTGGGCATCCGCCCTACCATTGAGGCGATCCGGGCAGGCAAGGATATTGCGCTTGCCAATAAGGAGACTCTTGTTACGGCAGGCCATCTGATCATGCCTATGGCGGAAAAATACGGTGTCAAGATCCTTCCTGTTGACAGTGAACACAGCGCAGTGTTCCAGTGCCTGAACGGAGAACGGCGGGAAGAAATACATAAGCTTCTGATCACAGCGTCCGGCGGTCCTTTCCGTGGCAGAAAAAGAAAAGATCTGGAGCAGGTGACTCTGGCTGATACGCTGAAGCATCCCAACTGGGTAATGGGACAGAAGATCACAGTAGATTCTTCAACTCTTGTCAACAAAGGACTGGAAGTGATGGAAGCAAAATGGCTTTTTGATGTGGAGCTTGACCGGATCCAGGTAGTGGTACAGCCTCAGAGCGTCATTCACTCTATGGTGGAATTTAAGGACGGAGGTATTATGGCGCAGCTGGGAACGCCGGATATGCGTCTGCCTATTCAGTATGCTCTTTATTATCCGGAAAGAAGATACCTGGACGGTGAGAGACTTGATTTTGCAAAGCTTGGGCAGATTACCTTTGAAGAGCCTGATATGGAGACTTTTCTGGGACTTCCAATGGCAATTCAGGCAGCCCGGGAGGGCGGTTCCATGCCGACTGTTTTTAATGCGGCAAACGAGCTTGCAGTAAAGAAATTCCTTCATGAGGAAATACGTTTTCTGGATATTTATGATATTATCGGGCAGTCTATGGGAAGACATAAAAAAACAGAGTCTCCTGATCTGGATGAAATCCTGGCAGTAGAAAACGAGACATATCAGTGGATTGAAAGCAGGTGGTAAATTGAAGATTCTGATTGCTGTCATTATATTCAGCGTGATTATTATCATACATGAGCTTGGACATTTCCTTCTGGCGAAAAAAAACGGAATTGTGGTAACAGAGTTTTCTCTTGGCATGGGTCCGCGGCTTTTCAGCACGCAGAAGGGAGAAACGAGGTATTCCATTAAGCTTTTTCCTATTGGCGGATCCTGTGCCATGCTGGGAGAGGATACAGGTGAAGAAGAACTTCCCGGAACCTTTAATGCTGCTCCGGTGTGGGGGAGGATTTCTGTTGTATCGGCAGGTCCGATATTTAACTTTGTTCTGGCTTTTCTTTTATCAGTGATCATTACCGGATTTGTAGGGTATGATCCGGCAGAGATCATGGAAGTGGAAAAAGGTTCTCCTGCGGCAGAAGCCGGGCTTCGGGAAGGAGATATTGTTACAGAGTTTGACGGCTATACGGTGGATGTAGCCCGTGATCTGTATGTATATTCTTATCTGAATGAACTTCAGGAAGAACCGGTTACCATGAAGGTACTCCGTGGCGGCGAAGAAAAAACATTTACTTACACTCCGGACGTGTCGGTTCGCTATCTTCTGGGCTTTAATCGCTCCGGTACAGATTCCATGGAGGTTCTTTCTCTGATCGAGGGAATGCCTCTGGAGGCTGCAGGGCTTCAGGCAGGAGATGTGATCACTTCCATTGACGGAACCAGGATTCCTGATGGAAAAGCATACGAAAACTATATTGCAGAGCATCCCCTTTCTGACAAAGAAGTCGAGATTACCTATGACCGTGACGGACTGGAATATTCTGCAAAGATTACTCCAAAGGAGTACAGAACTCCGATTCCCGGATTCTCCTATAATATGGGGTATATTAAGGCAGAGGGCTTCCAGGTTCTGAAATATGCTGCTCTGGATGTAAAATATATGATCCGTACCACGCTTCTCAGCCTGAAAGAGCTGGTGACAGGTGGACTTGGAGTAAAGGATCTCAGCGGTCCTGTAGGGGTTGTGGATGCCATTGGAACTACCTATGAAGAAAGCAAAAGCGCGGGAACTCTGATGCTCTGGATGAATATGCTGAATATGGCAGTACTTCTTTCGGCAAACCTTGGAGTTATGAATCTTCTGCCGCTTCCTGCACTGGATGGCGGAAGACTTGTATTTCTCTTTATAGAGGCAGTGCGTAAAAAGCCTGTGAATCGCGAAGTGGAAGGTATGGTTCACTTTGCAGGGCTGATGCTTTTGATGGCGCTGATGGTTGTTGTTATGTATAACGATATTCTTAAAATATTCTGATCGTATAAAAGCCGGAGAATCCGGCTTTTGTGCTACTGTGCTGACGGAGGAGCAGATTGAAAAAAAGATGTGGTAAGGGTATGCTTGTCCTGCTGATGGCAGCTCTGGTGTCTGTGGGAGGAATTGGAGCAGCCTGTTTTTTCAGCCGACAGGCAGGGAAAGAAAAATTCCAGGAAGAGGAAGCAGAAAAACTGAAGGCGGAGAGAGAATATCTGGAAGCAGGGGCACCGGAAAAAGCCGGTCCCTATCCGGAATACCAGAGTGAATCCGGGAAAATGGAAAAGAGAGAAGAACTGCAGGATACAGAAACTGAAAAGGAGAAAAAGCAAAAAGCAGAGGAAGACCGAAAAAAGAAAGAAGAAGAGAAAAGGCAAAGGGAGGAAGCAGAGGCCAGGATAAAGAAAGTAGAAAAAATGCTGGCAAAGCTGTATGATCCGGATTCTGATTCTGTTGCAATGAATACGTCAAAAAACAGTAAAATTTTTCAGGATGCACAGACAGAAATGTGGAAGCTTCCTCTGTCTTATGACCGGAAACGTCAGGAATTTCAAAAAATCGTAGACCGTATATCAGATGAATGGGATTACATAAATGACGATCTGCATTATGAGACAGAAACATTGAAAATATCCGCGCAGGAAAAAGACACCGGCTATACAAAATACTGGGTCTGTCATGTGGAAACCTTCAGTCCCCGGCAGCTGTGTTCGGCTCTTTGCGGAGGAACCTACGGAAATCCCCGCAAACCGGTTTCAGAGGAGCTTGCTGCTCATAACGGAGTGATCGGGGTAAACGGAAGCGGATTTTCTTATGGAACGGGCATACCTGCTCCTGGAAAAACCATGATCAAAAACGGAAAGATTTATAATGATGTGTATTCCAATGGAAATATTTTTTGTGTGACCCAGGATGGCGGCATGTTTACTGCGGCAGCCGGAATGACGGCTGAGACTATGATAAACCGGGGCGTGAAGGATACCTACTGTTTTGGCCCTACCCTCATAGAAAACGGAAAAGCATCAGAAATATCCGGTCAGTTTACCCAGACAGCCCGATATCAGAGAACGGCAGTGGGAATGGTGAATCCGGGAGAATACTATCTTGTGGCAGTTGACGGAAAAGGAGCCGGAGGCTCTGAGGGCATGACTTATCAGGAGCTTCAGCAGGTGTTTCTGGATCTGGGATGTGAGTATGCATATCATCTTGACGGGGGAGGCTCCACAACCCTTGTGTTTAAAGGCAGGGTTCTGAACATACTTACCGATGGAGGAAAAGAACGTCCCTGCGGTGACATTCTGTATTTTATTGATGCAGGAGACGGCGCAGAAGGGGAAGAAATTGTAATTCATGAAAACGAGGCAATGATACGCCCTTCCAGTGGAAAGAGCAGTCTGAAATAAGTCTGTGTATAAACAAAGAGAAAAACGCATAAAATGCTGTAAAACTGTTTTTTGGAGAACAAAATGGATCAGTCATATCCCTACAGAAAATACAGCGGCCTGAGAATGCAGCAGGAAAATACTTCCAGAGGAGGGCTGCAGGTAACCGTTCTTACAGAAGACGGAACAAGGCCGGTAGAAGACGCAGTGGTAAGAATCTCCTACACAGGAGAGCCTGACCGGACTGTAGAGGAGATAAAAACAGATTCTTCAGGTCAGACACCGGTTCTGGAACTTAAGTCCCCTCCTCTGGAATACAGCATGGAACCATCGGAAGAACAGCCTTATGCCGAATATACTATTCAGATAGAGGCGGAGGGATTTGAAAGAGAAGAAATTGCAGGAACAGAAGTTCTGCCGGATGTTCTTGCTCAGCAGCCTGTCAGACTGAGATTTCAGTCACGGCAAAGCTTTGACAGGATCGTGATCGGTCCCCATACGCTGTTTGCGGAATATCCACCCAAAAATCCGGAAGCGGAGATCAAACCTGTCAATGAAACGGGAGAGATCGTTTTAAGCAAGGTTGTGATTCCGGAATATGTAATTGTCCATAACGGTCCGGTAGGAGATCAGTCGGCAGGAAATTATTATGTGCGTTATAAAGATTATATAAAAAATGTGGCAAGCAGTGAAATTTATGCCACCTGGCCGGACGATACCATACGGGCCAATGTTCTGGCTATTATGTCGTTTACTTTGAACAGGGTGTATACAGAATGGTACCGGAATAAAGGTTATGATTTTACCATTACCTCGTCAACCGTCTATGATCATAAATGGATTTACGGAAGAAATGTGTTTGACAGCATTTCCAGAATCGTAGATGAGTTGTTTGAAAATTATCTGTCCCGTCCGGATGTGCGTCAGCCGATTCTTACTCAGTACTGTGACGGACAGCGTGTACAGTGCAGGGACAGAGGCTGGATGACCCAGTGGGGCAGCAAGACCCTTGGAGATCAGGGCTATTCTCCCATAGAGATCCTTCGGTATTTTTACGGGGATGATATGTATATTAATGTGGCAGAAGAAGTTTCCGGAGTTCCGGCTTCCTGGCCCGGATATGATCTGGATATTGGGGCTATCGGGGCAAAGGTTCGGCAGCTTCAGGAGCAGATCAACACAATTTCCCAATCCTATCCGGCGGTTCCCTCTGTGAATGCAGACGGTATTTACGGACAGAGGACAGCAGATGCAGTACGGCGTTTTCAGGGGGTATTTGGTTTGCCTGAGACAGGGATCACCGATTATCCCACCTGGTATAAAATACAGGAGATCTATGTGGCGGTCAGCCGGATCGCGGAGCTGAACTGAGATAAATATTGTGAAAAAGCAAAACATTTGCGAAAAATAAAAAAATATAAAAAAGGTATTGACTTTGTCTGCTGGTTTTGATATACTACAATTCGTCGCGAGGGAGAAACAAAATAATCCCAAAGAAATGCGATATGCGGAAGTGTCGGAACTGGCAGACGAGCAAGACTAAGGATCTTGTAAGCATTGCGCTTGTGTGGGTTCAAGTCCCATCTTCCGCATTCACAGTAAAAACTGTGAAAAAAGTTGTTGACAAAATTGTTGATGACTGATATACTAAAATATGTCGCGAGGGAGAAACAAAATAATCCCGAAGAAATGCGATATGCGGAAGTGTCGGAACTGGCAGACGAGCAAGACTAAGGATCTTGTAAGCATTGCGCTTGTGTGGGTTCAAGTCCCATCTTCCGCATTCTGATTTAGAACTCTTGATATCACAGAGATTGATGTGATGTTAAGAGTTTTTTGCATACTGACAAGATCTTTTTAATAAGTCTGAGAGTTTATATAGTCTTGCCTGTTTAATAAACCCGTGTCGGGAAAAATCCATATGCTTATTTTTTTGAAAAAAAGAGGAATTTGAAGCTTTGTGTAGAATATAATTAATAAGGGGTATTTTGTCATTCTGTGGAGGAATTGCCTATGAATATAAGAGAAAGCATGGAAAAAAGGGAACTGGAGCTTTTAAGTCCCTATGCTTCCTGCAGTGTCCGATCCATAGGACGGGAACGGGCGGAAGAAGAATGTGATGTGCGCACTGTATTTCAGCGGGACAGAGACAGGATTCTTCACAGTAAGGCGTTTCGCAGACTGAAGGATAAGACTCAGGTTTTTCTGGCGCCTCAGGGAGATCATTACAGAAACCGTCTCACTCACACACTGGAGGTTTCTCAGATCGCCCGTACTATTGCCAAGGCTCTCAGACTGAATGAGGATCTGGTGGAGGCCATTGCGCTGGGACATGACCTGGGACACACGCCTTTTGGTCATGCTGGAGAAAAAGCTCTTAATGAGATCAGTCCGGGCGGTTTTGCTCATTATAAACAGAGCGCCCGGGTAGTGCAGGTTCTGGAAAAAAACGGTGAAGGTCTCAATCTGACCTGGGAGGTCATTGACGGGATCCTGAATCACCGTACCAGCGGGAATCCTTCTACTCTGGAGGGACAGGTGGTAAGGTTTTCTGATAAGATCGCCTATCTTCATCATGATATGGACGATGCGCAGAGAGCCGGCATTATTACAGAGGACGATATTCCCGTAACCATGAGAATGCTTCTGGGCTACACCACAAGAGAGAGGCTGAATACCTTTGTACATGACATTATAGAAAACAGTATGGACAGAGACCGGATCCAGATGTCAGAGGAGATACAGGAAGCGCTTATGGATCTCAGGGAGCTGATGTTCCGGAGCGTTTATGATCACCGGGAAGCCAAGCGCGAGGAAAAAAAGGCGATCAATATGCTGAAGGAGCTGTATCGGTATTATATAGAGCATCCGGAGGCAATGTCCAGAGAATACCGGGATCTGCTTCTAAAAGGAGAGTCCACAGACAGAGCGGTCTGCGATTATCTCTCCGGAATGACAGATCAGTATTCTATGACAAAGTTCCGGGAAATTTACATACCTCAGTCATGGGACAGCTATTAAATAACAGAGGAGGATGTCTATGCGCTATTCAGACGATATCATTGAAGAAGTACGAAGCAAAAATGATATTGTAGACGTAGTATCCCAATATGTAAGACTTACAAAAAAGGGAAATTCCTATTTTGGTCTGTGCCCTTTTCATAACGAAAAAACTCCTTCCTTTTCCGTAACGCCCGGCAAACAGATGTATTACTGCTTTGGCTGCGGAGCAGGAGGGAATGTATTTAATTTTATTATGGAGTATGAGAATTATACTTTTGGAGAGGCCTTAAAGCATCTGGCAGACAGGGCGGGGGTGGAGCTTCCGAAGATCGAATACTCCAGAGAAGTCAGACAGAAGGCTCAGGAAAAAGCAGAGCTTCTGGAGATCAATAAACAGGCGGCGCAGTATTTTTATTATCAGCTTCGCACAGAAAAAGGTCAGACAGGTCTTGATTATCTGAAAAACCGGGGACTCAGCGAGGAGACTATGAGAAAGTTCGGGCTGGGGTATTCGGACCGGGCCGGCGGAGGCCTGTACCGCTATCTGAAAGCCAAAGGCTATCCGGATGACCGGCTGAGAGAGTCTGGGCTTTTTAATGTGGACGAACGGCACGGAATGTATGATAAATTCTGGAACCGGGTGATCTTTCCGATCATGGATGTAAATAACAGGGTCATTGGCTTTGGCGGACGCGTTATGGGAGATGCGAAGCCTAAATATCTCAACTCTCCGGAAACAAAGATTTTTGATAAAAGCAGGAATCTTTACGGGCTGAACATTGCCCGGACCACAAGGAAAAAATATCTGATCCTCTGCGAGGGCTATATGGATGTGATTTCCATGCACCAGGCTGGCTTTACCAACGCGGTGGCATCTCTGGGAACAGCGCTTACATCAGGACATGCAAGTCTTCTGAAGCGCTATACTCAGGAAGTGCTGCTTTTATATGACAGTGATGAAGCGGGAATCCGGGCGGCGCTCAGGGGAATTCCGATCCTTCGGGAGGCAGGGGTAAATTCCAGAGTTGTCAGTCTGAAGCCCTATAAGGATCCGGATGAATTTATCCGGAATATGGGACCGGAGGCCTTTGAACAGAGGCTTGAAGAGGCCAGGGACAGCTTTCTGTTCCGGGTTGAGGTGGCGGAAAACGAATTTTCCATGAATGATCCTCAGGGTCAGAATCAGTTTTTTGAGCGGTGTGCACAGATGCTTCTGGAACTGAAGGATGAGCTGGAACGAAATCTTTACATCGACGCTGTCGTTAAAATATACAGAGGACGTTATGGGATCAGCAGTGAGGATTTGAGAAAGCGTGTGAATACGCTGGCTTTAAAGGGGACTCCTGCAGAGCACCGGACTCAGCCGAAATCCGGTTCGCCGGAAAAAAAGAAAAAGGAGTCGGCGTCAGACACTTCCCAGAAGCTTATGCTTACCTGGCTTGTCACTTATCCGAAGATATTTGACAAGGTAGCCCAGTATCTGACTCCGGAGGATTTTGTTGTTCCCCTTTACCGGGAGGTGGCTCAGATGCTGTTTCAGCAGAGAGAAGAGGGCGAAATAAATCCTGCAAGACTTCTGAACAGCTTCCCGGACAGCGAGGAACAGAGAGAGGTGGCTTCTTTATTTAACGCCACGATTCATCTGGAAACGCAGCAGGAACAGGATCAGGCATTTGCGGACACGCTTCTCCGAATCAAGCAGGAAAGCCTTGCGGAAAAGAACAGAAACTGGGATCCGTCCGATCTTCAGGGTCTGCAGAAGCTTGTAAAAGCAAAAAAAGAACTGGAGGATCTTGGCAGAAAACGCCGGGAACTGCATATTTCTTTTGAATAAGGATAAAATATAAACACTATATGGAGGGATTAAGCACCTATGGAAATGAATATGGGTAAATTCAGTGAGAAACTGGTAGAACTTCTGGAGCTTGCCAAAAAGAAAAAAAATGTGCTGGAATATCAGGAGATCAATGACTTTTTTAAGGATCAGAATCTGGAAGTGGATCAGATGGAAAAGGTGTTTGACTTTCTTGAAGCAAGTGGGGTAGATGTGCTCCGCATTACAGGAAATGACGAGGAACTGATCCTGGATGACGACATGGACATTGACAAGCTGGACGACGAGGAAGAGGTGGAGCTTGACAAGATCGATCTTTCTGTTCCGGAAGGCGTCAGCATAGAGGATCCTGTCCGCATGTATCTGAAGGAGATCGGTAAGGTCAGTCTTCTGACTGCAGACGAGGAGATCGAGCTTGCGCAGCGAATGGAAAAAGGCGATGAAAATGCAAAGAAACGTCTTGCAGAAGCAAATCTTCGTCTTGTTGTCAGCATTGCAAAGCGCTATGTGGGAAGAGGAATGCTTTTCCTTGATCTTATCCAGGAAGGAAATCTGGGTCTTATCAAGGCGGTAGAAAAGTTTGATTACCGCAAAGGATATAAATTCAGTACCTATGCTACCTGGTGGATCCGCCAAGCTATCACAAGAGCCATTGCAGACCAGGCCAGAACCATTCGTATTCCGGTTCATATGGTAGAGACCATCAATAAGCTTATCCGTGTTTCCCGTCAGCTGCTTCAGGAGCTTGGACGCGAACCAAGTCCGGAGGAGATCGCAGAAGAAATGGATATGTCTGTGGACCGTGTACGCGAGATCCTGAAGATCTCCCAGGAGCCGGTTTCTCTGGAAACACCGATCGGTGAGGAAGAGGACAGCCATCTTGGTGACTTTATCCAGGATGATAATGTCCCGGTTCCGGCAGACGCTGCAGCCTTTACTCTTTTAAAGGAGCAGCTGATCGAGGTCCTCGGAACCCTGACAGAAAGAGAACAGAAGGTTCTTCGTCTCAGATTCGGTCTTGATGACGGACGCGCCCGCACTCTGGAAGAGGTGGGAAAAGAATTTAATGTTACCAGAGAGCGTATCCGTCAGATTGAGGCAAAGGCGCTGCGCAAGCTCCGTCATCCAAGTCGCAGCCGCAAGCTGAAGGATTATCTGGATTAAGGAGCAGGACATGCAGTTATCATTGAGACTGTCTGCCATTGCAGAGATGGTGACGGAAGGAAACCGGCTGGTAGATGTGGGATGCGATCATGGATATCTGCCGGTATACCTGATATTTGAAAAAAAGATTCCCCAGGCGATCGCCGCAGATGTGGGGAAAGGACCTTTGTCCAGAGCCAGGGAGCATATTCATCAGTATGGACTGGATAACTACATAGAAACAAGACTTTCTGACGGATTGAAGGAAATCGGCAAAGAAGAGGGGGACACTCTTGTGATTGCCGGAATGGGAGGCCCTCTGATGGAAAAAATCCTGACAGAGGGAGAAGAAACCCGAAAGGGCTTCCGGGAGCTGATCCTTCAGCCCCAGTCAGACATTCCTCATGTAAGGAAATTTCTTTTTGAAAATGGATACCATATTGTAAATGAAGAAATGGTTCTTGAAGAGGGAAAATTTTATCCGTTGATGAAGGCTGTTCCCGGAAAAGCAGACAGAGAGTGGACAGAAGAAGAGCTGGAATTCGGAAAGTTTCTTCTGGAAAAATGTCATCCGGTTCTGAGACAGTATCTGGAACGGGAACTCAGGATCCGAAAGGAGATCCTTGAGCGCCTGAAGGATGCTCCGGGAGCTTCGGCAGGACAGCGCAGACAGGAAGTAGAGGAGGAAAAGCGGAAGATCCTTACCGCTTTAAGACGATATGAAGGTTAGAGAACTGACAGACTGGCTGGAGGGAGAATATCCCGGAAACATGGCAGAAGACTGGGACAATGTAGGACTTCTGGTAGGAGATGACGGGCAGGAGGTACATCATGTGTTTCTTGCTCTGGATCTTACGGAGGCTGTGCTGGAGGAAGCTGTGAAAGCGCAGGCGGATATGATCATTACTCATCATCCAATGATTTTCCGTGGCATGAAAAAGATCAATAATCACGATTTTACAGGCAGAAAGGTGCTGTCACTGATCCGCCATAATATTTCGTATTTTGCCATGCACACCAATTATGATGTAATGGGAATGGCAGAACTCAGCGCGGATTATCTGAAACTGAAAGAACGTCAGGTTCTTTCTGTGACAGCAGAAACAGAGCAGAGGCCGCAGGGGTTCGGACGCGTGGGAAAACTTCCTGAACCAATGAGCCTTAAAGAATGTGCTCTTTATGTAAAGGAGGCGCTGTCCCTGAATGACGTAAGGCTTTATGGTGAGCCGGAACAGATGGTAGAAACAGCAGCGGTATGTACAGGCAGCGGAAAAAGCATGATTCCGGATGCGCTGAAAAAGGGCGCCCAGGTCTATATTACAGGAGACATTGACCACCATACAGGAATTGATGCCACAGCGCAGGGGCTGGCAGTGATCGATGCCGGACATTACGGAACAGAATATATTTTTATGGAAGCAGTAAGCAGGAAGCTTTCAGCAGAATTTCCGGAGCTGAAGGTTTCATGCGCCCGTATAGTAAGCCCATATACTTTATTATAACCTAAAATTCACAGAGCCTGAAAGGCTGCGGAGAGCGAAGGACAGGAGGCGTGAGGCTTTATGGAACAGAATATGCGAAAGGTCGAACTCGGCGGGACAGTAAAAGAGTATCCACAGGGAACTGCGTATGGAGAGATTGTAAAAGACTTCCGGGAACTCTGGGATGCTCCCGTGATCCTTGTGACAGTCAACGGGAAGCTGGAAGAACTGCACAAGAAGCTGAAGAAGGACTGCAGGCTGGAGCTTGTGACAACAAAGGACAGTATTGGACATGAGACCTATAAAAGAAGTGTGTGCATGCTTCTTTTAAAAGCGATTTATGATGTTGCGGGCAAGGATGGCGCAGACAATGTGGTGATCCATTATTCGGTAGGCTCCGGATATTATTTTACCATAAAGCAAAGTACAGCCCCTGACCAGGAGTTTCTGGATCGGGTAAAGGCCAGGATGCATGAGCTTGCAGAGGCAAACCTTCCCATCCAAAAGCGTTCTGTCAGTACCCATGAAGCGGTCGAGCTTTTCCATAAACACGGGATGTATGACAAAGAGCAGCTTTTTCGCTATCGGAGAGTATCCAGGGTAAACCTTTACAGTATTGGGAATTATGAGGATTACTTTTACGGATATATGGCAAGCCATACCGGTTATCTCAGATATTTTGATCTGAAGTCTTATGACGAAGGCTTTGTACTGGAATTTCCGGAAAGGAACAGACCGGATGAGATCCCGCCTTTTGCGCCTGAGGAAAAAATCTTTCGGGTTCAGAAAGAATCTCAGGAATGGGTGGAAAAACTGGATATTGCCTGTGTGGGAGATCTGAATGACAGGATCACAGGCGAGGGGATCCAGAATATCCTTCTGGTTCAGGAGGCTCTTCAGGAGGCAAAGATTTCCGGGATCGCAGAAAGGATCGCAGAAGCCGGCAATAAAAAATTTGTCATGATCGCCGGTCCTTCTTCTTCAGGAAAAACAACGTTTTCTCACAGACTGAGTATTCAGCTGAGAGCCCATGGCATGCGGCCTCATCCCATTGCCGTGGATAATTATTTTGTGAACAGAGAGAACACCCCTCTGGATGAGTTTGGAGAAAAGAACTACGAATGTCTGGAAGCCATTGACGTAGAACAGTTTAATAAAGACATGCTGGCGCTTTTAAGCGGCGAGAGAGTGGAGCTTCCGGTATACAATTTCAAAACCGGCATGAGGGAATACAGAGGAGATTTTCTTAAGCTGGGGAAAGAAGACGTGCTTGTGATCGAAGGTATCCACGGGCTGAACGACAGATTAAGCTATGGGCTTCCGATGGAAAACAAGTTTAAAATCTACATCAGCGCTCTGACGCAGCTGAATATTGACGAGCATAACCGGATCCCTACCACAGACGGACGGCTGATCCGCAGGATCGTCAGGGACGCCCGGACAAGAGGCATCTCAGCAAAGGAAACCATTGCCCGCTGGCCTTCTGTGCGCAGAGGCGAGGAGGCGAATATTTTTCCGTTCCAGGAACAGGCGGATGTAATGTTTAATTCAGCTCTGGTATATGAGCTGGCATGTCTGAAGCTTTATGCAGAACCTCTCCTGTTTGGAATTGATCAGAAGGAGCCGGAATATGTGGAGGCAAAACGTCTCCTGAAGTTCCTGGACTATTTTGTAGCAGTTCCAAGCGAGGCGGTTCCCCATAATTCCATTTTAAGAGAATTTGTAGGAGGAAGCTGTTTTGACGTATAGAAATCTTTCTTTACATCTTGAGTAAACCGTGTTAAAATAGCTTTTGCGCAAGCAGGCCAGGTGATCGCGGCTGTACAGACGAAAGGGTGCAGACGAGGAAAGTCCGGGCTTCACAGGGCAGGATGCCGGATAACGTCCGGTGGAGGTGACTCCCAGACCAGTGCAACAGAAATAAACCGCCTTCTCTATGAAGGTAAGGGTGGAAAGGCAGTGTAAGAGACTACCGCCGTTGTGGTAACAGAACGGGCACATGTAAACTCCATTTGAAGCAAGACCGAGAAGAAAGCGATACGGCTGCCCGTCGTGCTTTCAGGTGGGTCGCTTGAGCCGTCCGGTAACGGCCGGCCTAGACAGATGATCACTCAACGACATAACCCGGCTTATCGGTCTGCTTGTGCATATATTACGATAAAATAAAAATATGGATGGAAATAAAAAGAGACAGATGTTTGATCAGAGGCCTGCAGCAGGCTGATCTTCATCTGTCTCTTGTTTTGCCGTCTATAAATGGAATTTTATTTGTTGCGTTTTCCTCTGTATTTTTCTTCGCAGTACTGGCAGCGGTAAATCTCTTTTTCTTCATCTGCCAGGAAGAATACATGATCCAGCCCCTGCTCAATGGAAGTAATACATCTGGGGTTTTTGCATTTGATCACATTGGTGATCTTTTTTGGAAGCTTCAGCTCTTTTTTGTCAACAATCTTTTCGTCCTTGATGATATTGACAGTGATATTGTGGTCAATAAAGCCAAGGATATCCAGATCCAGCTTTTCGATAGGACATTCAACTTTGATGATATCCTTAACACCCATTTTGTTGCTGCGGGCGTTTTTGATAATGGCAACTGTACAGTCAAGCTTGTCCAGTTTCAGGTCATGATAGATCGTCATGGCTTTGCCTGCCTTGATATGGTCAAGAACATAGCCCTCGCGGAGTGCTCCTACGTTTAACATGTTACATCCACCTCCAGTAATGTGAGAATCAGGGCCATACGGACATAAACGCCGTACTGTGCCTGTTTAAAATAAGCGGCTCTCGGGTCGTCATCCACCTCAACAGCGATTTCGTTTACACGGGGAAGAGGATGCAGGATATACATATCCTCCTTTGCAAGCTCCATCTTTTGCCTGTCCAGTATGTAGAAGTCTTTCATGCGGACATAGTCCTCTTCATTGAAGAAACGTTCCTTCTGAACACGTGTCATGTAAAGAATGTCAAGTTTCGGAAGGGCATCCTCAAGCCGTTCTACCTCTTCAAATTCAATGTTGTGTCTGGTCAGCACATCCTCGCGGATATAGCTTGGAACACGAAGCTCTTCCGGAGAGATCAGTACAAATTTTACATTGCTGTAGCGTACAAGAGCCTCGATCAGAGAATGTACGGTGCGTCCGAACTTCAGGTCTCCGCACAGACCGATGGTAAGGTTGTCCAGTCTTCCCTTCAGAGAGCGGATAGTAAGAAGATCGGTAAGTGTCTGAGTAGGATGCTGATGACCGCCGTCTCCGGCATTGATAACAGGAATGGAAGAAGCCATGGAAGCTACCAGAGGAGCGCCCTCTTTGGGGTGGCGCATGGCGCAGATATCTGCATAGCAGGATGTGACGCGGATGGTATCTGCAACACTTTCGCCCTTTGCAGCGGAGCTGGAATCAGCCGAGGAAAATCCAAGCACGTTGCCGCCCAGATTCATCATGGCAGCTTCGAAGCTTAAACGGGTACGGGTACTTGGCTCATAAAACAAAGTAGCAAGTTTTTTTCCGTCGCAGGCATGGGCATATTTTTCAGGGTTCTTTTCAATGTCGTTGGCCAGGGTAAGAAGTTTATCAAGCTCTTCCACAGAAAAGTCCAACGGGCTCATTACATGTCTCATTTGTTACCTCCCTAACTGGAATCAGATTCAGAACTGTTATTTCTGAAATTATCACTCTTAATGATATAATAGAAAAAGTGTTTTTTCAAGATGATTTTGAAAGTATTTTCTCAAAAAGGAGGCCGGTAACAAACCATACCGGCGCATAGTCCAGGCGTATGACTCCTCTGTAGTGAAAAGGGGTGTGGCTATAATCCCAGGGGCAGATCCCAAGGTGCTTCAGAAAGCTTCCGGCAAAGAATTCAGTAACAAAAATACCAACCGTATAAAGGCAGCCCCGGACAGCGGCGGGAATGGATGCAAGTCTGTGATAAAGAGGGGCGATCACTGCAGCGCAGCCGTAAATAGGAAACATCAGAAGAGAGGTCTGCCCCATCATGGTGGGCTGACCGTTCAGAAGAGAGTGAAGGCCTGTCCAGAACACTTCCAGACACCAGCCCAAAGAGCCGCAGAGCAGAAAATTTCGTTTCATATACAGCAATCCTTTCCTGTTTTTTTACATAAATTTAACTTCTTTATAGCATGCCCCGGTCTTGAAAAAACAATACGCAGATGCTACACTTACTGTAAAAGTTCCGGAAACAGAAGCGGGACATTGCTGTTCGCCAGGGATACTGCCCTGTGGACGGCAGCAGTTTTATCAGGGAGGAATACAGATGACAGATTTGCAGGAATGCAGAAGACAGATAGATGAGATAGACAGTGAGATCCTCAGACTTTTTGAAAAAAGAATGAAGGTCAGTGAAGATGTGGCAAACTATAAAATCCGTACCGGAAAACCGGTATTTGACGCAGTAAGGGAAAGAGAAAAACTGAAATCACTGGGAGAGCAGGCCCATGGAGAGTTTAATGCTTTGGGAATCCAGGAAGTTTTTCAGCAGATCATGGCCATCAGCCGCAAACGTCAGTATCAGCTTCTCACTTCAAACGGAAAAGAAGAGAACAGAGATTACGAAATGGTAGACACCCTGCCTCTTAGAAATGTTACGGTTGTTTTCCAGGGAGTGGAGGGCGCATACAGCTATGCAGCCATGAGAGCGTATTTTCCGGAGGAGATTAAAAGCTATCATGCGGAAACCTTCCGCAACGCAATGGAAGAGGTTGTGTCAGGAAGGGCGGATTATGCAGTTCTTCCTATTGAGAACTCCACTCAGGGCATTGTGACAGATATTTATGATCTTCTTACAGAATACCAGCTTCATATTGTAGGAGAGCAGGTGATACGGGTGGATCATGTTCTTCTTGGGATTCCGGGAAGCTCCCTGGAGGATATCAGAACAGTATATTCTCATCCTCAGGCTCTTGCCCAGTGCAGACGTTTTCTGGAAGAGAATCCCGGATGGAAAACAGTAAAAACGGAAAACACAGCAGCCTCGGCAAAAAAAGTCAGTGAAAAACGGGATCCGTCCTGCGCAGCCATTGCAAGCAGAGAAGCAGGGCAGCTGTTCGGGCTTGAACTCCTTGCAGAAAATATCTGCCATAATGAGCAGAACGTCACAAGATTTATCATTGTCAGCAACAGAGCAGTCTATGAGAAAAAATCCCAGAAGGTCAGTGTCTGCTTTGAGCTTCCCCATGAGAGACGGACTCTTTATAATATGCTTTCCCATATTATATATAACGGACTGAATATGTCAAAGATCGAGTCCAGACCTATTCCGGGAAAAACCTGGGAATATCGTTTCTTTGTGGATTTCCAGGGGAATCTGGAGGATCCGGCAGTAAAAAACGCTATCCGGGGACTTGAGGCGGAAGCCAATCGGGTAAGAGTTCTGGGAAATTACGGATTACAGGAGGAAGCCTGAATGTCAGAAATACAGGAATGTGTTCTGTACAGAGGTATGGAACACGGTGAGATTTTACTGGAAATGGCAAAACTGATGGATGCGCTGTCTGATGACAGGAAAGATCCGGACAGTCTGAAGCCTGTATTTTTCCGGTGTGTAGGAGAACTGGTGGAGATGGCGGGAGCTTACGGCTTTTCGGGAAATCTCTGGCATGATTATCTGACGCTTCTTTTGGTAAATCACGAAAATGCATTCAGTACAGCCTGTGAGATCAGGGGAGCTGTGGGAGGAAGCATTCAGGAGCTTGCCCTTCATGATTTTGAGATATTCAGGAACCTGTATGCCTTTGACCTTACCGCTTTTGACAGACTGTTTCATACATCGTGCTGCAGGATCATCTGCAGCTATCAGGCGGCAGAGAACACCGGGAAAATGTTTAACAGGCGCGTCAGAGACCGGATCTGTGATATGAGCAGAACCCTGGCGCAGACAGAAAACAGTACAGAATTTATGGAGGATATGGTGCGGTTCTATAAGGATTTCGGAGTTGGCAAGCTGGGACTTCACAAAGCCTTCCGGATCGAGCATGACGAAAAAGGAAATGTGGTGATCGCCCCCATAAAAAGAATTGCCCATGTAGCGCTGGATGATCTGGTAGGCTATGAAATTCCCAAACAGAAGCTGATCGAGAATACAGAGGCTTTTGTAAGAGGAAGAAAAGCAAATAACTGTCTCCTGTTCGGGGATGCGGGAACTGGAAAGTCTTCCAGTATAAAAGGCATTCTGAACCGGTATTATGACGAGGGGTTAAGAATCATCGAGGTTTACAAGCATCAGTTTAAGGATCTGAATCAGGTAATCTCTCAGGTCAAGGACAGAAACTACAAATTTATCATTTATATGGACGATCTTTCGTTTGAGGAATTTGAGATTGAATATAAATATCTGAAGGCAGTGATCGAAGGCGGATTGGAGCGGAAGCCGGATAACATTCTGATCTATGCAACAAGCAACCGGCGGCATCTGGTACGGGAACGCTCCGGAGACAAGCTGGAGTTAAATGATGAGGATGATCTTCATTCTTCCGATACCGTTCAGGAGAAGCTGTCTCTTGTATATCGTTTTGGGGTTCGCATTTATTTTGGGGCTCCGGGGAGAAGGGAATTCCAGAATATTGTAAAAGTGCTGGCAGAGAGAAATGGAATTAAAATGCCAGAGGAAAAGCTGCTTCTTGAGGCAGGGCAGTGGGAGCTTTCCCACGGAGGACTGACAGGCCGCACAGCCCAGCAGTTTATTGACCATCTTTTGGGAAAGGAGAGTGAATCATGACAGTAACAACCTTTGCAGCAATTGATATTGGATCCTATGAGGTCTGTATGAAGATTTTTGAGCTTTCCAGAAAAAACGGATTTCGCGAGCTGAACCATGTAAGATATCGTCTGGAAATCGGAAAAGGCGCATATTCTTCCGGGCGTCTGGAACAGGGAATGGTGGACGCTATCTGTGAAAGGCTGAAAGATTTCCGAAATATGATGCTGGAGTTTGGCGTAACGGAATATCGCGCCTGTTCCACAAGCGCTTTTCGTGAAATGGTAAATCCTGTGATCATTCTGGAACAGATCTATCAGAGAACCGGAATCCGGGTGGAGATATTAAGCAATGCGGAGCAGCATTTTCTGGGGTACAAATCCATTGCGGCCATTGAATCAGGCTTTAAAAAGATCATACAAAAGGGAACCGCAATCCTTGACGTAGGAGGCGGCGGTCTTCAGGTTTCTCTTTTTGACAAAGATACGCTTGTGACTACTCAGAGCCTTAAAATGGGAAGTATGCGTATCAGGGAACGTCTGAAAGAGCTGGAAAAAGCCAATACTCATTATGACCAGCTGATCCGGGAGTTTATCCGGAACGATCTGACGGCCTTTCAGCGGCTTTATCTGAAGGACAGAGACATCAAAAATGTGATTCTGATGGGAGATTTTCTTACGGATACGATTTTCCGGGAAGAAATTTATGACCATATTATCACAATGTCAGAATTTACTGCGCGTTATGAGGATACTGTTTATAAGACGGATCAGATGCTTGCAGCAGAAATGGATATTGATCCGGAATATGCTTCCCTTGTTGTGCCTACCATGGTTATCTGCAAAAGCTTTCTGGATGTATTTCAGGCAGAGGCTGTTTGGGTTCCCGGTGTGTCGCTTCTGGACGGTATTGCGTATGATTTCTGTGAAAAGAAAAAATATATAAAAAGTGCCCATAATTTTGAAAATGACATTCTGGTCGCTTCCAGAAATATTGCCAAAAGATATTCCAGCAGTAAAAATCATATTCAGGGGACAACGAAGCTGGCTCTGACTATTTTTGACAGCATGAAAAAAGTCCACGGAATGGGGGCAAGAGAACGGCTTCTTCTTCAGATCGCTGTCCATCTTCATGACTGCGGAAAATACATAAGTATGGCAGATGTGGCAGAATGCTCTTACCGCATTATCATGGCAACAGAGATCATAGGTCTTTCCACAGAGGAACGTCAGGTGATTGCAAGCGCAGTCCGGTATAATACAACGGAATTTGTGTATTACGAAAACTTTGATGACGGAGCGGGAATGGACAGAAACCGTTATCTTCTGGTTGCAAAACTCACGGCCATTCTCCGGCTTGCCAACGCCATGGACAGAAGCCATTATCAGAAGGTTGAGGGGCTTCGGGCAGTGCTGAAGGACCGGGAACTTCATCTGATTATTGATTCCAGCCGCGATATTTCTCTGGAGCTGGGACTTTTAAAAGACAAGGTGGAATTTTTTGAAGAAGTATTTGGCATTCATCTGATCCTTAGAAGAAAGAGAAGAGTATAAAAGGAGCGGGAAATCTGATACAGAATCCAGGGAGGATATTGCAGAATGGATACAAAAAAATTTGAAAAACCGGAATATTATGTGAACAGAGAATTAAGCTGGCTGAAATTTAATGAAAGGGTGCTCAGCGAGGCAAGGGATAAGTCTCTTCCGCTTTTTGAAAGGCTGAAATTTCTGAGCATTACTTCTTCAAACCTTGACGAATTTTTTATGGTCCGGGTGGCATCCTTAAAGGATCAGGTTCATGCAGGGTATGAAAAAACAGATATTGCAGGTCTGACCCCGAAAGAGCAGCTTCGGGAGATCAGTGAGCAGACTCATGAGCTGGTACGTGTCCAGTACAGTACCTTTACACGTTCGGTCATGCCTGCGCTTGAAAAGGTAGGACTTCATCTGATCCTTGCCCATGAGGAGTTGACAGAAAAGCAGAAAGAATTTGCAGACCGTTATTTTGAGGACAATGTGTATCCGGTGCTTACTCCGATGGCAATGGATTCGTCCAGGCCGTTTCCTCTGATCAGGAACAAAACGCTGAACATCGGCGCGCTGATCTCTAAGAAGGACAAAAAGAAAGGGAGAGAGGTTCTGGAATTTGCTACAGTTCAGGTTCCTTCTGTACTGCCAAGAGTGATCGAGATCCCTTCCGGTAAACAGGGTGTCAGAACTGTGATCCTTCTGGAAGAGATTATTGAGAGAAATATCGGCAAGCTGTTCCTCAGCAATGATGTGGTATGCGCCCATCCTTACCGGATCATGAGGAACGCGGATCTTTCTATTGATGAGGACGAGGCGGAGGATCTGCTGGTGGAAATCCAGAAACAGCTGAAGAAACGTCAGTGGGGCGAGGTTATCCGTCTGGAAGCAGAAGAAAAAATGGATAAGCGTCTTCTTAAGATCCTGAAAACAGAGTTTGACATCAGAAACGAGGATATTTTCAGCATAGCTGGACCGCTGGATCTTACTGTGCTTATGAAGGTCTATGGGCTGGAAGGCTTTGAAAAATATAAATCCGGCAAGTATGTACCTGCACCGGTTCCTCAGTTCCAGACCGACAAAAATATTTTTGAAGTGATCCGTGAAGGCGATGTTTTCCTGCATCATCCTTACATGAGCTTTGATCCGGTGGTGAACTTTGTACGGCAGGCTGCAAAAGATCCGGGAGTCCTTGCCATCAAGCAGACGCTTTATCGCGTCAGCGGAAATTCTCCTATCATTGCGGCGCTGGCTCAGGCGGCGGAAAACGGCAAGCAGGTCACTGTTCTGGTGGAGCTGAAGGCACGGTTTGATGAGGAAAATAATATTGTATGGGCAAAAATGCTGGAAAAGGCCGGCTGTCACGTAATCTACGGCCTGGTAGGACTGAAAACTCACAGTAAAATCACCCTTGTAGTAAGAAGAGAGGAGACAGGAATCCGCCGTTATGTTCATCTTGCGACTGGAAACTACAACGATTCTACTGCGAAGCTTTATACAGACTGTGGCATTTTTACCTGCGACGAGCGCTACGGAGAGGATGCTACGGCGGTATTTAACATGCTGTCAGGTTATTCTGAGCCTAGACGCTGGAATCGACTGATTGTTGCTCCGATCTGGATGAAAACACGATTCCTGGAAATGATTGAACGGGAGGCGGAAAATGCCAGAAAAGGAATTCCCGGCCATATTATGGCAAAAATGAATTCTCTCTGCGATCCTGTGATCATGCAGGCCCTTTATTATGCATCCTCCTGCGGAGTTAAGGTGGAACTGGTGATCCGTGGAATCTGCTGCCTGAAGACCGGTATTCCGGGAGTCAGCGAAAATATCCATGTGCGTTCTATTGTAGGCGATTTCCTGGAACACAGCCGTATCTTTTATTTTTATAATGGCGGAATTGAAGAGTTTTATATGGGAAGCGCAGACTGGATGCCGAGAAATCTGGACCGTCGTGTAGAGATTGTTTTTCCGGTAGAGGATGAAAAGATCAAGGCGCAGATCATGCATGTGCTGGAACTGGAATTAAAAGACAATGTAAAAGCCCACATCCTTCAGCCTGACGGAACCTACGAAAAACAGGACAGAAGAGGAAAACAGCCTGTGAATTCTCAGATGGAATTCTGCAGGGAAGCTCAGGAACTGTCAGGAAAAAAGAAAAAAGAGCAGAAAGAAAATTCCAGAGTGTTTATTCCGGCTGAGCCTTTAGAGGATTTTCAGGAGGAATAAAAAGCTTAAAGTACAGTTCGGGGGGACGAAAGGGAGACAGAAGGCAATGAGAAATACAAAGAAAACTTTTCTTGAAAGAAAGAATGTAATCATATCGTTCAGAAGATACGGAATTGACGCCATGAGCGCTATGGCGCTTGGTCTGTTTGCGTCGCTTCTGATCGGCACTATCATCAATACCATAGGACAGAATGTGGCGCCGGGAAGCATGATTTCCCAGAGACTTCTGGAGATCGGCGGCTATGCCACTTCCGTCACCGGTCCTGTAATGGCTCTGGCTATCGGCCACGCGCTTATGGCGCCGCCTCTTGTGCTGTATTCACTGGCGGCAGTAGGAGCAGCCTGCAATGCTCTGGGCGGCTCCGGAGGACCCCTGGCTGTGTTTTTTATTGGAATTATTGCCTGTGAAGTGGGAAAGCTGGTGTCCAAAGAAACAAAAATTGACATTATTGTGACCCCGGCGGTGACTATTATCACAGGCGGGGCTCTTGCAATTGTTTTTGCGCCCATGTTCAAGTCCGTCTGTGATGCGCTGGGAGTCTTTATTGGCTGGGCTACAAATCTTCAGCCGCTTCTGATGGGCATAGTGGTTTCTGCTGTGGTAGGGGCAGTTCTGACACTCCCTATCAGCTCAGCGGCAATCTGCGCCGCCATCGGCCTGGGCGGCGGAGCAGTTCTTTCCGGACTTGCCGACGGTACTGTGACAATGGAAATCTGGAACGGACTTTCTCTTGCAGGCGGAGCGGCAACCGCAGGATGCTGTGCTCATATGCTGGGATATGCGGTGTTAAGCTTTCCGGATAACGGAATCGGCGGATTTGTGGCGCAGGGGCTTGGAACTTCCATGCTTCAGGTGCCGAATCTGATGAAAAAGCCTGTGCTGTGGATTCCGCCTACCATTACCGCGGCTGTTACAGGCGCTCTTTCTACCTGCGTGTTCCGGATGAGGAATAACGGGCCTGCAATATCTTCCGGTATGGGAACCTCCGGACTTGTGGGACCTATTGGAATCATAACAGGATGGTCACAACTGCCAAAGGGATATGAAGCAGGCGCTTTCCAGTGGGCTGGAATGATTTTGATCTGCTTTGTGCTTCCGATCGTGATCACCTGGGCGACAGGGAAAGTGTTCCGGGCAAAAGGAATCATTAAACCGGGAGATCTGAAGATTGACATGGGCTGATTGAGTGAGAAAGGCACATGGGAGAAGAAGAGCTGTTGTCAGGGAAAATGTTTAAGTGATTGGTATAATGCAGAAGAATTGTTATATTTTTTGCGGCCACAATGGTTGCTGTGGGACAGCGTAATAAGAGGTAAAGTGGATACAGGAAAGAATAAAAGTCTTTTAGAGTTATATCTAAAATCTGACAGGATTTACGGAGGAGAGCAGAAATGCAGTATGAAAAAAGTGTATTGTTAAAGAATAATAAGGAATGTTGCATTAGAAATGCCGTTGGTGATGATGCGCAGGAGGTTTTAGATATTTTTCTCCTGACTCATGAGCAGACAGATTTTTTGGCGTCCTACAGGGATGAGGCAACTTTTGATACAGCGTTTGAAAGGCAGTTTTTGGCGGACAGAGAGCGCGCAGACAGAGATGTTTATCTCTGCGCTGTCGTAGACGGACATATTGTCGGAACAGCGGGCGTAGGCAGTATGGGATCAAACAAGATAAGACACCGTGCAGAATTAGGGGTTGCGGTTGATAAAGATTTTTGCGGCATTGGAATCGGCCGCGCGTTGATCGCAGCCTGCATAGATTGTGCAAAAAAAGCAGGCTATTCTCAATTGGAATTGGAGGTTGTAAGCGAAAATAGCCATGCAATTGCTTTGTATAAAAGTATGGGATTCGTGGAATTCGGTCGCAATCCAAGGGGCTTTTGCTCACGTTACCAGGGCTGGCAGGAATTAATTTCAATGAGACTGGAACTGGACTGAAAAATTAGAATTTAGAAACAAGGTGTTTTTATGGAATATATCAGAGTAACCAATGAGAATATAGACAAAGAGCATATATGCTGTGCGATTTCAAATAACAATGATATTCAAGTATCATCAAAAAAGGATTGGCTAAATGAGCGATTTGATGAGGGGTTAGTTTTTCTAAAGAGTAAAGAACGAGGAAAATGTTTTATTGAATATATTCCTGCTGAAAACGCTTGGAATCCTATTGTTGCAGACAGCTATATGTATATTAACTGTCTTTGGGTAGCTGGTTCTTTTAAGGGACATGGATATTCAACTGACTTATTAAATGCGTGTATTGAAGACAGTAAAATTAAAGGGAAGAAAGGGTTATGTATCCTATCTTCCAAAAAGAAAAAACCATTTTTAGCTGACCCTAAATTTTTAAAACACAAAGGTTTTACCGTTTGTGATGAGGCTGATAATGGTATTCAATTATGGTGTTTATTCTTTGGTGAAAAGACTTCTTTACCTAAATTCAAAGAAGGTGCTAAACACCCTCATATTGATGAAATTGGATATGTTTTGTATTATACCAATCAATGTCCGTTTAATGCGAAATATGTTCCTGTTGTAGAAGAAATCGCAAAAGAAAAGGGTATACAGTTTAAAGCTATTCATTTGCAAAGTAAAGAGCAAGCACAAAATGCACCTACACCAATTACAACTTATGCTCTGTTTTATAACGGGGAATATTTAACAAATGAACAAATGAATGATAAGAGATTTTTAAAGTTGCTGGAAAAATAAATTTCAGTTTGTAACGCGGGTTTGAGGAGTGGGAAGCTTTAATAATTAGCATATTATAAAAAGTAAGAGAGAGAATCTCTGAAATAAGAAGAGATCAAGGGATATCTCTGGCTCTGGTGTTTGAACATATTAATGAGTGCAGATATAAAAAAGACAGATACCTTATGATTGCCGCAAAATTCCACCGGTTTAAACCAGATGGAAAAGGCAGGATGTTGTAAGATCTGTCTTTTTTATTTCTTATGTGACTTTTGAGTATTGATTTTGAACTTTAGACATCTTTCTTTACAAAATATCGTATAAAAATGCTGTGTTTACAGCAGGAGGATTACTGCAAAGACCAATATTGCGGCTATGATTCCCAAGAGTATCCAGTTTACGGCTTTTTGGGTTTTTGTTGTCTGCCTTCCGGGATCAGAAGCCCTGGTTTCAACAGGAGAGAAATTTTCCAGAAGCTTTTGGGCCTTTTCCTTATGGGCGGCAGAGACCATGATTTTGTCGCCGGAAACAGAGTCGCCGGTATAAAGCTCCTGAACTCCTCCCTGAATAGCTGCATAAATACCGTTTTCTTTCAGAAAAGAAAGCATTTGCTCCGCCTCAATACGGCTTTTTACTGTGGTAATACAGATCAGTTTTTCTTCCATAAAGCTCACTCCTCATCTAAATATTTTTGTTCCTGTTGTCTGTGTTTCCTCTCTGTCATGAAATTCATAAGTCTCAGTGTGAAGAAGCAGAGAACCGTGATCCCTGTAAAAAAGAGAAGGACAGCAGTACTGATTTTTGCCTCTGGTCCGGCTTTTCTTCGGATAGCAAATACATAGAATACTGTAAACAGGGCGGAAAAGACTGTGCTTTCAAAAAGGCTGCGCAGACTCCATACATGACATAAAAACTGATAGATGCAATTTTTTGCAGCTTCCTGCATTTGACGCTCGTCTAATTTCTGTTTCATGATTCACCTCCTGAAATGCGGAAAGGAAAATTTTTGTGATCAGGCTGTTTCCTTTCGGTATCCGGTAACAGCTGATACTGGCTTCATGCTTCATACAGCCTCCCAGAACAGATCGTTAAGGGTTTTTCCCAGCTCCCGGCAGATGGCTGTGCATAACTTCAGAGAAGGATTGTAATCCCCGGCCTCCATCATTCCGATGGTCTGTCTGGTAACTCCGACTTTTTCTGCCAGTTCGATCTGAGAGAGTCCTTTTTCCATTCGTGCGAACTTCAGTTTCAGATTTTTCATCTGTTCCTCCTGTGTTGTTTGTTGCCTTTAGTATAATCTTGTATTCATGAAATGTCAATTATATTTTATATATCATAATTATATATGACTTATGAATAATATATGTTGCTTTTAAATATTTTTTTAAAATTTTTTCAAAAAAAGCTTGCATTTTATCGAAACCTGATATATACTAAGCAAGTCGGTTGACGCAGGAGCGTTAAACACAGCAGAGATAAGGCCAGTTGGTCAAGGGGTTAAGACGCCGCCCTCTCACGGCGGAAACACGGGTTCGATTCCCGTACTGGCTGCTCTTAATAAAAACCGATAAAACAACAGAATAAGGCCAGTTGGTCAAGGGGTTAAGACGCCGCCCTCTCACGGCGGAAACACGGGTTCGATTCCCGTACTGGCTGTTAAAGTGCAATCAAGCGATTTGATTGCACTTTTTGTTTTGTGTAAAAACATGCGGATAACTAACCATTATTAGAAAAACAGTTGCAAAAAATACAGGAATGGGTTATGATACAGAACGAATGTTTGAAAGAGAGAAGAAAGGAATTAAGACAGTCATGGCAAAGAAGGAAACGTATGATGCAGGCAGTATTTCTGTTCTGGAAGGACTGGAGGCAGTGCGGAAACGTCCCGGTATGTATATAGGAAGTGTTTCAAGAAAGGGATTGAACCACCTTATTTATGAGATCGTAGACAATGCGGTGGACGAGCATCTTGCAGGCTACTGTACCAACATCCATGTGGTTCTGGAAAAGGATGGTTCCTGTACAGTTGCTGACAACGGAAGAGGAATCCCTGTGGATATGCATGAAAAGGGCGTTTCTGCAGAGCGTCTGGTATTTACTACTCTTCATGCAGGCGGCAAGTTCGATAATTCTGCCTATAAGACAAGCGGCGGCCTTCACGGTGTAGGTTCTTCGGTAGTCAATGCCCTGTCTACATATCTTGATATTAAGATCAGCAGAGACGGATATGTGCACCATGACCGTTATGAAAGAGGAATTCCTGCTATAGAACTGGAAGACGGACTTTTGCCAAAGCTTGGACGGACAAGGGAGACCGGAACCTGCGTGAATTTTCTGCCGGATCCGGAGATTTTTGAAAAAACAAGATTTTCTGCCACTGAGGTAAAAAGCCGCCTTCATGAGACTGCATATCTGAATCCTGAGCTGACTATTCTCTTTGAGGACAGAAGAGGGGATGAGACCGAGGCTGAGGAGTACCATGAACCGGAAGGAATTGTGGGATATCTTCGTGACCTGAACCATAAATCGGAAGTGTTACATGAACCGGTTCTTCTGAAAGGAGAGGCGGACGGTATTCAGGTGGAAGCAGCTTTCCAGTACACCAATGAATTTCGGGAAAATGTTCTGGGCTTTTGCAACAATATTTACAATGCAGAGGGCGGAACTCATCTGACAGGCTTTAAAACAACCTTTACCACTGTGATGAATACCTATGCCCGCGAGATTGGCGTGTTAAAGGACAAGGATGCAAACTTTACCGGAGCGGATATCCGAAATGGAATGACTGCAGTGGTGTCCATCAAACATCCGGCTCCAAGATTCGAGGGGCAGACAAAAACTAAGCTGGATAATCAGGATGCGGCAAAGGCTACTGGCAAGGTTCTGGGAGAACAGCTGGTTTTGTTTTTTGACCGTAATCTAGAAACTCTCAAGGCGGTTCTTTCCTGTGCGGAAAAGGCTGCAAAGATCCGTAAAACTGAGGAGCGGGCAAAGACCAATCTTCTTACAAAGCAGAAATATTCCTTTGATTCCAATGGAAAGCTTGCCAACTGTGAGAAAAAGGATCCATCTCAGTGCGAGATTTTTATTGTGGAGGGAGATTCTGCAGGTGGATCTGCAAAGACAGCCCGCAACCGGAATTATCAGGCCATTCTTCCCATCAGAGGAAAAATCCTGAATGTAGAAAAAGCCACCATTGATAAAGTACTTGCAAACGCGGAGATAAAAACCATGATCAATGCCTTTGGCTGCGGATTTTCTGAGGGCTACGGAAATGACTTTGATATCAGTAAATTACGCTATGACAAGATTGTGATCATGGCAGATGCGGATGTGGACGGCGCACATATCTCCACGCTGCTTCTGACTCTTTTTTATCGCTTTATGCCGGAGCTTATTTATGAGGGACATGTATACATTGCCATGCCGCCTCTTTACAAGGCTATGCCGAAAAAAGGCCCGGAGGAGTACCTTTATGATGATAAAGCCCTGGAAAAATACCGTAAAACTCACAAACCGGGAAGTTTTACCCTTCAGAGGTACAAAGGTCTTGGAGAGATGGATGCGGATCAGCTCTGGGAAACAACCCTGAATCCTGAGACAAGAAGAATGAAGCGGGTGGAGATCGAGGATGCCCGCCTTGCCTCCAGTATTACGGAAATCCTTATGGGAAGCGATGTTCCGCCCCGCAAGGCTTTTATTTATGAACATGCGGCTGACGCGGAGCTGGATGTGTAAAATATCGGAACAGTTTCAGAAGCAGATACCAAGACTTATTTCGGGAATATGGAAACAGAACCGGGAACAGATACGAATATCTGTTTTAGAGATATAGAAATAGCATCAGAAACAGAAGCAGAGATTCGTTTCAGGAATATAGAAACAATGTCAGGAACAGATACAGAGCTTTGTTTCAGTAATATGGGATCAGCGTCAGGAGCAGAATCAGAGATTCGCTTTAAAATACAGAAACAGAATCGAGAACAAAAACAGTTTTTTCATTTTAAGGATATAAAAACAGAATCGGGAATGAATGCAGGAAGTCTCTCCCGACAGAAACAGCAGTATCAGAACTGCGCCAATGGAACGATTGAAAGGAATAACAGATGGAAACAAAACAGGAAAATATTGTCCGGACAGATTATTCGGAGATTATGCAGAAATCATATATTGACTATGCCATGAGCGTCATTATTTCCCGTGCTCTTCCTGATGTGAGAGACGGGCTGAAGCCGGTGCAGAGAAGAACGCTGTATGACATGTATGAGCTGGGAATCCGCTACGACAGGCCTTATCGAAAATGCGCCCGTATCGTAGGCGATACCATGGGTAAATACCACCCTCACGGCGACAGTTCTATTTATGAGGCGCTTGTTGTGATGGCCCAGGAGTTTAAAAAAGGAAAGACTCTTGTGGACGGCCATGGAAATTTTGGTTCTATAGAGGGAGACGGCGCTGCGGCCATGCGATATACAGAAGCCCGGCTGGAGAAGCTGACCCAGGAGGTGTTTCTGGAGGATCTGGACAAAAATGTAGTGGATTTTGTACCGAACTTTGATGAGACAGAAAAGGAACCTTCTGTTCTTCCGGTCAAAATTCCAAATCTTCTTGTAAATGGCGCGGAAGGAATTGCAGTAGGTATGGCAACCAGTATTCCGCCTCATAACCTGGGAGAGGTGATCGATGCAGTCAAGGCATATATGAAAGACAATCAGATCAGTGTCAGAGGTCTGATGCGTTATATTAAAGGACCGGATTTTCCTACAGGAGGAATTGTGGTCAACAAGGACGATCTGTGCAAAATTTATGAGACAGGAACCGGAAAGCTGAGGATCCGGGGCAGGGTCACAACGGAGAAGCTGAAAGGCGGCAAAAAACAGCTTGTGATCACAGAGATTCCCTATACCATGCTTGGGGCAAACATCGGCAAGTTTCTCAATGACGTGGCTTCTCTTGTGGAAACAAAAAAGACCACGGACATTGTGGATATTTCCAACCAGTCATCAAAAGAGGGAATCCGAATCGTCCTGGAGCTGAAAAAAGACACAGACGTAGAAAATCTTACCAATATGCTTTATAAAAAAACCAGACTGGAGGATACCTTTGGCGTCAATATGCTGGCAGTTGCAGACGGAAGACCGGAAACTCTCAGTCTGAAGCAGGTGATCGAGCATCATGTGGATTTTCTTTTTGAGGTAACTACAAGAAAGTATAAAACCCTTCTGGGCCGGGAGCTGGAAAAACAGGAGGTTCAGGAAGGTCTGATCAAAGCCTGTGATGTGATCGACCTGATCATTGAGATCCTCCGCGGCAGCAAAAACCGGGAGCAGGTAAAGAAATGTCTTGTGGAGGGGAATACGGAGGGCATCCGCTTTAAGACAAAGACAAGTGAAAAAGCGGCAAAAAAACTTCAGTTTACAGAAAAGCAGGCCACAGCCATTCTGGACATGCGCCTTTATAAGCTGATCGGTCTGGAGATTGAGGCTCTTCAGGCAGAGTATGAGCAGACCATGAAAAATATTGCTCTTTATAAGGATATTCTGGATCATTATGATTCTATGGCAGAAGTGATCATAAAAGAGCTGGATGCCATTAAAAAGGAATACAGTACAAAGAGACGTACCTCCATTGAAAACGCAGAGGAAGCTGTTTACGAGGAAAAGAAAATGGAGGAAACTGAGGTCTGCTTCCTGATGGACCGTTTTGGTTATATGAAGCTGATCGACAAAAATGCCTATGAAAGAAACAAGGAAGCTGCCTGCAGTGAAAACCGTTATGTGTTTACCTGTATGAATACGGATAAAATCTGTCTTTTTACTGACAGCGGTAAGCTTCATACCATTAAGGCTGTGGACATTCCTCTTGTAAGATTCCGGGACAAAGGAACACCTGCAGATAATCTGAGTAATTATGACAGCGCAGCAGAGCAGATTCTCTATGTGGCCCCTGTCAGTCAGATTAAAAATGACACCCTTCTTTTTGTGACAAAAACTTCTATGTGCAAGCTGGTGGAGGGCAGAGAGTTTGATGTTGCCAAGCGGACCATTGCATCTACAAAGCTTGCTCCCGGGGACGAACTGATCTTTGTGGGAAGTGCCGGAGAAATGGAACAGGTGGTTCTCCAGAGTGCGGGAGGAAGCTTCCTGAGATTCTTAAAGCAGGAGGTTTCCACTATGAAAAAGACCTCTATCGGAGTCAGAGGAATGAGGCTGGCAGAGGGAGATCATCTGGAGCATGCCTACCTTCTGGGAGGCCATCAGGAGTATACGATCACCTTCCGTGACAGACCTTATGTATTGAACAAAGTGCGCCTTGCAAAGCGTGATACAAAAGGGGTCAGACCGAGAGTCTGAAATTAATCCTTGCTTTTCCTTATGGAAGGTGCTATGATAATTGTAACATGATAACGGATAGCATAAGAGTGGACTTCGGTCCACTCTTTTTGCGAAAGTGATTACCCACCGGGAAATAACAGTGTGTGATCCGGCATCCGTATGTGCGAAAGGCAGGTGGAAAACATGAGCAGAAGAGAAGAATACGAACAGAAGGCAGAAGCCCTTCTTGCTCCCATTGTGGAGGAAGCAGGATTCGAGCTTGTGGATGTGGAGTATGTGAAGGAAGCAGGAAACTGGTACCTGAGAGGCTACATTGACAAGCCGGGCGGCATTACGGTAAATGACTGTGAGGCAGTCAGCCGGAAGTTCAGCGACAGACTTGATGAGAATGATTTTATTGAGGACAGCTATATCATGGAGATTAGTTCTCCCGGTCTTGACAGACCTCTGAAAAAAGAAAAGGATTTTGTCAGAAGCATGGGAAAGGCTGTAGAACTCCGTACCTACCGTCCCATAGAAAAACAAAAGGAATTCAGCGGAATTCTGACTGCATATGATGATAACAGTGTGACGATTGAGGAGGACGGTGCTTTACGCACATTTGATAAAAAGGAAATTGCCCTGATCCGTTTGAAAATCGAATTTTAACAGTGTAGAAAAACAGGAGGAAAGAAGAAAAATGAACAGAGAGTTAATGGAAGCACTGGATATCCTGGAAAAAGAAAAAAATATCAGTAAGGATACTCTGCTTGGGGCTATTGAGCAGTCACTGATCCAGGCTTGCAAGAACCATTTTGGCAAGGCAGACAACGTGCATGTGACCATTGATCCGGAAACATGTGATTTCAGCGTTTATGCGGAGCGTATTGTAACTGATTTTGTAGAGGACCCGGCATTGGAAATCTCTCTTATTGATGCACAGAAGATCAATGCAAATGCCGAGGAGGGAGACACAGTAAGAGTGCAGATCCAGTCCAAGGAATTCGGACGTATCGCAACACAGAATGCAAAAAATGTGATCCTTCAGAAGATCCGTGAGGAAGAGCGCAAGGTTCTTTACGATCAGTATTACGGACAGGAAAAAGAAGTTGTCACAGGTATTGTACAGCGTATCATGGGCAGAAATGTCAGTGTGAACCTGGGCAAGGCAGACGGTATGTTAAGCGAGAACGAGCAGGTTAAGGGAGAAGAGTTCCATCCTACTGAGAGAATCAAGGTTTATATCCTTGAGGTTAAGGATACTCCCAAGGGACCGCGTATTCTTGTTTCCAGAACACATCCGGGACTTGTAAAGCGTCTGTTTGAATCAGAGGTGGCAGAAGTAAGAGACGGAACTGTAGAGATCAAGAGTATTGCCAGAGAAGCCGGCTCCCGTACAAAGATCGCCGTATGGAGCAACGATCCGGATGTAGATCCGGTAGGAGCCTGCGTAGGTATGAACGGAGCCAGAGTCAACGCCATTGTTGAGGAGCTTCGAGGCGAAAAGATCGATATCATCAACTGGGACGAGAACCCGGCGATCCTGATCGAGAACGCCTTAAGTCCTGCAAAGGTTATTGCAGTTATGGCAGATCCGGATGAAAAAACAGCTCTTGTAGTTGTTCCGGATTATCAGCTTTCTCTTGCCATCGGCAAGGAAGGTCAGAATGCCCGTCTAGCAGCCCGTCTTACCGGATTTAAGATTGATATCAAGAGTGAGACTCAGGCAAGAGAATCCGGCGAACTGTATGACTATGACGACGAGTATGAGGATGACGAATACTACGGAGAAGAGGAAAATGGTCAGGAGACAGTTTCTGAGCAGGAAGCTGAGGTAATAGAAGAAGCTTCTGAAGAGGCGGAAAATACAGAAGCCGATGAACAGGCAGAGGTTTCCGCAGAATCCGGTGAAGAAGAGTATGAAGGCGAAAACTAAAATCCCCATGCGCCAGTGTACCGGGTGCAGGGAAATGAAAAACAAAAAAGAAATGATGCGGGTTTTGAAGACACCGGAAAATGAGATTCTTCTGGACACTACCGGAAGAAAAAACGGAAGGGGCGCTTACCTGTGCATTTCCATGGAATGCCTGAATAAGGCAGTAAAGAATCACGGGATCGAACGTTCACTGAAAACAGAGATTCCGCAGGAGGTCTATGAAGACCTGAAAAAGGAGTTTGAAAAGCTTGAAAAACAGCAGTAAAGTTTTATCATTGGTAGGACTTGCCACAAGGGCGGGAAAAACCGTCAGTGGAGAATTTTCCACAGAAAAGTCCGTCAAAACAGGAAAAGGCTTTCTTGTTCTGGTGGCCGAAGACGCGTCAGAAAATACACGGAAGAAATTCCGGGACATGTGCGATTTTTACGAAGTACCGGTTTATGTTTTTGGAGATAAAGAGGAACTGGGAAAATACTGCGGAAGGGAATTCCGCGCCAGCCTTGCGGTTCAGGATGAAAATTTTGCGAAAGCAATCATGAAGGAACTTGAGAAATCACAGGCCTGAAGGAGGAAATCGCATGTCAAAAATCAGAGTGCATGAGCTGGCTGCCAGAATCGGCAGACAGAACAGAGAAGTCATAGAAGCTTTAAAAGAAAAAGGTGTGGAAGTCAAAAGCCATATGAGCAGTCTTGACGAAGCATCTGTTGCATATATTAACCAGAAATTTTTACACAGGGGAAAGGAGCAGATTACCAAGGTGGATAATTCCAGAACAGAAGAAAAGATGGTAACAGCGAAGCCGGAAGCAGAAAAAGCGGAGGCTCCCAAAAAGAAAAAAAATATTATTCGCGTGTATCACGCACAGAATGCCAGCGACGGAGGCAAAAACAGACCGAAACGTCAGGCACAGGATAAGAAACCGGGCGCAAGAGGCCCGCAGGCGGCAAAAGCGCCGAGAAATACAGAGGCAGCGCCAAAGAAACCTGCTGAAGCAGTAAAACGTCAGCCGGAGGCTCCGGCAGCAAAACCGGCGGAGCAGACAAAGGCGCCGGAAACAAAGAGCCAGGAAACAGCAGCGCAGAATCAGGGAAAGAACAGACCTTCCCAGGAGCAGGCAGGAGCAGGAAGAAACCAGAACCGTCAGCCAAGAGAGCGCAGAGAAGGAAGCCGTGACAACAATCGTGACGGACGTGACAGAAGCCGTGATTTCCGCGGTGGAGACAGAAGACCTTCTGACAACAGAGGCCAGGGACGTCCTCAGGGCGGCGGTCAGGGAAGACCTGCAAGAAATAACGACGGAAGACCGGTAAGAAACGGAGAGGGCGGAAATCGTCCGGTAAGAGGCGGTCAGGGCGGAAGACCTTCTGACAACAGAGGTCAGGGACGTCCTCAGGGCGGCGGTCAGGGAAGACCTGATGGAAACAACCGTTTCGGAGGCGGAAACCGTTCCGGTCAGCGTCCGGGAGGAAGAAGAAACGACGGTGATGCAGTATTTACTCCGGAGTTGACAAAGACTTCCAAGGACAGTAAGAGAGAGCGCGACAGAGAGAACAAAAACAAAAAGAAAGATTTTGATAAATCCCAGGGCGGCGGACACAGACCGAATCAGGGTGGAAGAAGAAACATGTCCAGACTTCCGAAAGCTCTTCAGAAGCCGGCTCCGCAGCCGAAGCAGGAAGAGAAGAAGCCGGAGATCAAGGAGATTACTCTTCCGGAGAAAATGACCATCCGCGAGCTTGCAGAGGCTATGAAAATGCAGCCGTCTGTAATTGTGAAAAAGCTCTTTATGGAAGGAACCATGGTAACAGTAAACCATGAGATCGACTTTGAAAAGGCACAGGAAATTGCTCTGGGCTATGATATTATCGCAGAGCCTGAAGAAAAGGTAGACGTGATCGGAGAGCTTCTGAAAGAAGAGGAAGAGGATGAGGCTGATATGGTTTCCAGACCTCCGGTAGTCTGCGTTATGGGTCACGTTGACCATGGTAAAACTTCTCTTCTTGATGCTATCCGTAACACAAATGTAACAAGAGGAGAGGCCGGGGGAATCACACAGCACATTGGTGCTTACGTGGTAGAAAACAGCGGTCAGAAGATCACTTTCCTGGATACACCGGGACATGAGGCGTTTACAGCAATGCGTATGCGTGGCGCCAATGCAACAGATATCGCAGTTCTTGTTGTAGCGGCAGACGACGGTGTAATGCCTCAGACAGTAGAGGCCATCAGCCATGCAAAAGCGGCAGGCGTAGAGATCATTGTTGCCATTAACAAGATCGACAAGCCAAGCGCTAACGTAGAAAGAGTAAAACAGGAGCTTTCCGAGTATGAGCTGATTCCTGAGGACTGGGGCGGAAGCACCATCTTTGTTCCGGTTTCCGCACACACAGGAGAGGGTATTGATACTCTTCTGGAAATGATCCTTCTTTCTGCGGAAGTATGCGAGCTGAAAGCAAACCCCAACCGTGCGGCAAGAGGTCTTGTGATCGAGGCTCAGCTTGACAAGGGCAAGGGCCCGGTTGCAACAATTCTGGTACAGAAGGGAACCCTTCATGTAGGCGACTTTATTGCGGCAGGCGCATGCAGCGGTAAGGTACGTGCAATGATGGATGATAAGGGACGCAGAGTAAAAGAGGCAGGTCCTTCCACTCCGGTTGAGATCTTGGGTCTGGGAGACGTTCCAAATGCAGGAGAGATCCTGATGTCCTTCCCAAGTGACAAGGAGGCCAAAAACTTTGCAGGAGCCTTTGTATCTGAGAACAAGAACCGTCTTCTTGAAGAAACAAAAGGCAAGCTTTCTCTGGATAATCTCTTTGATCAGATTCAGGCAAGCGATCTCAAAGAGCTTCCGCTTATTGTCAAGGCTGACGTACAGGGATCTGTGGAGGCTGTGAAACAGAGTCTTACCAAGCTGTCCAACGAAGAGGTTGTTGTCCGTGTGATCCACGGAGGCGTCGGCGCAGTAAACGAATCTGACGTTTCTCTTGCAGCTACTTCCAATGCCATCATCATCGGATTTAACGTACGTCCGGATGCTATGGCAAAACAGCTTGCAGATCAGGAAGGCGTAGATCTTCGTCTGTACAGAGTCATCTACCAGGCGATCGAAGATGTGGAAGCTGCCATGAAGGGTATGCTGGATCCGGTATTCGAGGAAAAGGTGATCGGCCATGCGGAGGTTCGTCAGCTGTTCAAGGCTTCCGGAGTGGGAACTATTGCGGGAAGCTATGTGCTTGACGGTATTTTCCAGAGAAACTGCAAGGTTCGTATCACAAGAGAAGGCGAGCAGATCTTTGAGGGCGAGCTTGCATCTCTGAAGAGATTTAAAGATGATGTAAAAGAAGTAAAGGCAGGCTACGAGTGTGGTCTTGTATTTGACGGCTTTAATGATATTAAAGAAGAAGACCGCGTAGAGGCCTATATCATGGTAGAGGTACCAAGATAGGAGTGAGCATAAATGAGAAAAAACAGCATTAAGAATACAAGGATCAACGGAGAAGTTCTGAAAGAATTAAGCTCCATTATCCGGGGTGAGATCAAAGACCCCCGTATTCATCCCATGACATCTGTCATGGCTGTAGAAGTGGCTCCTGATTTAAAAACATGTAAGGCATATATCAGTGTTCTGGGAAATGACGAGGCAAAAAAAGCCACGATCACAGGTCTGAAAAGCGCAGAGGGCTATATCAGACGCCAGCTTGCAAAGAACCTGAATCTCAGAAACACGCCGGAAATCCGTTTTATCCTGGACGAATCCATTGAGTATGGAGTAAACATGTCGAAAATGATCGATGAAGTGACCAGAAAAGATGCTTCTTCTGAGAAGCCTGAGGAAGAATAAGAGGGATGGATATGAAGAATATTTCAGAGGTACTGACTGGTGTAAAAACAATGGGAATCGCCGGACACATCAGACCGGACGGGGACTGTGTAGGCTCCTGTATGGCGCTATATCTTTATGTGACAGAGCATTTCCCGGAAATTGATGTCAGGATATATCTGGATCATCCCAAGCCTGTCTTTTCTCATATTGACAGAATCGGCGATATCCGTACAGAGACAGACGGAGACAGAGAGTTTGATCTCTTTGTAACCTGCGACGTAAGCGCGCGGGACCGTCTGGCTGTGGCGGACGAATATTTTGACAGGGCAAAAAAGACGGTGTGCATTGATCATCATGTCAGCAATCCGGGATTTGCGGACATCAATCATGTAAGAGGGGATGTCAGCTCCTGCTGCGAGGTCCTTTACGGACTTCTGGATGCAGACAAAGTAGACCGTCCGGTTGCGGCTGCCATTTATACAGGCATGATCCACGATACCGGAGTATTCCAGTATTCTTCCACCTCTCCGGAAACCATGAGAATTGCCGGAGAACTGATGAAAACAGGATTTGAGTTTAACCGGATCATTGATCAGTCATTTTATGAGAAAACCTATATTCAGAATCAGGTTATGGGAAGGGTGCTGGCAGAAAGCATCCTGCTTATGAACGGCGCGTGCATTATCGGTTATCTGCGCAAAAAAGACATGGAGTTTTATGGTGTGGACGGCAAGGATCTGGACGGCATTGTCAGTCAGCTGCGTCTTACTAAAGGCGTGGAAGTTGCCATGTTTCTTTATGAGACAGAAACTCAGACCTTTAAGGTTTCCTTAAGATCCAACGGTCATGTGGATGTCAGCAGAATTGCAGTTTATTTTGGAGGAGGCGGCCACACAAGAGCTGCCGGCTGCGATCTTCAGGGCTCCATGTATGATGTGATCAACAATGTGACAAGAGAGATCGAACGTCAGATCTGTATGGAGAAAGTCAGATGATGGATGGAGTTTTGAACGTCAGGAAAGAAAAGGGATTTACTTCCCACGATGTGGTGGCAAAGCTCCGCGGAATCCTGCACATGAAGAAAATCGGTCACACAGGAACTCTGGATCCGGAAGCAGAGGGGGTTCTTCCTGTTGTTCTTGGAAAAGCCACCCGACTTGTGGATATGCTGACAGAAAAAGAAAAAACTTATGAGGCGCTTCTGCATCTGGGAATTGAAACAGATACCCAGGATATGACGGGAACGGTATTAAAAGAGCTTCCTGTCACAGTTACGGAAGAGGATGTAAAAAAAGAACTAGAAAGCTTTCTGGGAGAACAGCAGCAGATCCCGCCCATGTATTCTGCACTGAAAGTGGACGGAAAAAAACTGTATGAACTGGCCAGAGAAGGGAAAACTGTAGAACGTAAGCCAAGAACCGTATACTTTCGGGAAATCAGCATACTGGAAATGAAGCTTCCTCTTGTAAGGATTTCTGTTACCTGCAGTAAGGGTACTTATATCCGTACGCTTTGTCACGATATCGGGCAGAAGCTGGGCTGCGGAGGGTGTATGGAAGAACTGCTCCGCACAAGATCCGGTCAGTTTGCTCTGGCAGACAGCCTGACTCTTGATCAGATCCAGACGCTTACGGATCAGGGAGAAATAGAAAAGCATCTGATCGGGATTGAGGAAATCCTGGGAGAGCATCCTGTCCTTTTTGGCCGGAAAATGGCAGACAGGCTTCTGAAAAACGGAAATCCTGTAACAGAGGCGCTGACAGAAGGCAGCTACAGAGACGGATGGGTGCGGATGTATACAAGCGAAGGTGAGTTTATCGGAATTTACCAGTGGCATCAGGCAAGTGAAAACTACCGTCCTGTCAAGATGTTTTTATAATACAGACATCAGGAGTAAGACATGGAATACATGAGAATCGAAGATCAGTTTCCCAGACTGAACAACTGTGCAGTAACTCTGGGGAAGTTTGACGGCATCCACCGGGGACACAGGAAACTGATGGACAAAATTCTGGAGCGGAAAAAAGAAACCGGAGTCCATGCAGTTGTGCTGGCCTTTGTTTCTGACAGAAAAACAGTTCTTACAAATTCAGAGCGCAGAGATTTTCTGGAACACATGGGAGCAGATATCCTGCTGGAATGTCCGCTGACCAGTGACATCAGGCATATGAAGGCGGATACGTTTGTCCGTCAGGTGCTGGCAGGCTCTCTGAAAGCATCCTACGTGGCGATCGGAGAAGATTTTCGCTTTGGCTTTGAGCGAAAGGGGACTCCGGAATTTCTGAAAAAATCCGGTGTGAAATACGGATTTGAGGTGGAAATCCTTCCAAAGGAGATGGATGGTTCCAGGAAGATCAGCAGTACCTACATCAGAGAGGAACTTGCAAAAGGAAATATGGAAAAAGTATCTTCCCTGCTGGGATTTGATTATTTTGTTTCCGGGATCGTAGAGCATGGAAGAGGAATGGGACGCCGGGAATTTTTTCCTACTGCAAACCTGATCCCCTTGCCGGAAAAGCTTCTGCCTCCAAATGGTGTCTATATTACTCTGTCCAGCTTCGGACAGGAGATTTATCCGGGCATTACCAATGTGGGATATAAACCAACGGTAGGGGAAAACTTTATCGGAGTGGAATCCTATCTTTTTGACTGTGAAAAAAACCTTTATGGAAAAAACTGTACTGTAGAATTCAGGAAATTTCTCAGAAAAGAACAGCGGTTTTCTTCCTATGAAGCTCTGAAAGAGCAGATACAGAAGGATATCCGGATGGGCGAGGAATATTTTCGCAGGGACTGATCGGTTCTGAACAGCTACCGGTATTTTCTGTAAGAGGAGGAATATTGATAAAAGGAGAATATACAAGGGAGAACAGAGAATGGCAGGGATTATTCTAGGTTTGATGGGCGGCCTTGGCATGTTTTTGTACGGCATGAAGCTTATGAGTGACGCGCTGGAAAAAGCGGCAGGGGCCAAAATGAGAAGTATTCTGGAGTTTTTCACCAAAACTCCTTTGAGGGGTATTCTCGTCGGAACATTTTTTACGGCGGTAATCCAGTCCTCAAGCGCGTCTACTGTTATGGTAGTCAGCTTTGTAAACTCCGGTCTGATGAATCTTTATCAGGCGGCGGGAGTGATCATGGGTGCCAATATTGGCACTACAGTAACTTCGCAGCTGATTTCTTTGAATCTGTCTGCGCTTGCGCCGGCAATCGTTATGGTCGGTGTGGTTATGGTAATGTTCTGCAAAAAAACAAAGATACAGAGAGCGGGAGAGGTTCTTCTGGGCTTCGGTATTTTGTTTATGGGACTTTCAGGAATGTCCGATTCCATGTCAGTTCTTCGTGAATCGCCACAGGTAGTGGAGATCATGAGCTCTCTGACCAGTCATTTCCTGGCAGTTATGGTAGGACTTGTTGTAACAACTGTGCTTCAGAGCTCTTCTGCTACAGTAGGTATTGTTCTTCTGCTGGCACAGCAGGGACTTCTGGATATCCGCATCTGCTACTTTATTATTTTCGGATGCAACATTGGTTCCTGTGTATCTGCGCTGCTTGCAGCGATCAATGGAAAGAAGATTGCAAAACGTGCAGCACTGATTCATCTTTTCTTCAACATTATCGGTACCGGAATCATGTATGTGGTATTCAGCTTTGCGCTGGAACCGATCACAGGCTTTATCAGCATGATCTCTCACGGCAATATTGCAAGAGAGGTGGCAAATGCCCATACTCTGATCAAGCTGGTGGAAGTACTTCTTCTGTTTCCGTTTATCAAACAGATCGTCAAACTTACAGGATTCTTTGTACGGGATGAAGAAAAGGTATCACCCCAGGAATTCCAGCTTCAGTACATTGGAGCAAAATCCGTATTTTCACCTGCAACTGCAGTGTTTGAGGCAACCAGAGAAATGGAACGCATGGGAAAAATCGCTATTGAGAACCTGAGACATTCCATGGACGCTTTATTTACCATGAATGACAGGGAAATCCAGGAGGTCTATGAGACAGAAGATCAGATCAACTTCCTGAACCATGCGATTACAGATTATCTTGTAAAGGTAAACCAGACTACCATTCCTACTGAAGATAAAAAGAGCATCGGCGGTCTGTTCCATGTAGTCAATGATATTGAACGAATCGGCGATCATGCGGAAAACGTGGCAGACGCTGCCAGAAAACGCATGGAAGATCAGGTGGAATTCAGTCCCCAGGCAAAGCGGGAACTCAGTGAAATGCTGGATGCGGTCGTCACCATCACAACCTATGCTCTGGATATGTTCTCTCATAATAATCAGGAACATATGCAGGAGATTCTTGATCTGGAAAACAAGGTGGACCGTATGGAAAGAGAGCTTCAGGAATCTCATATTCAGCGTCTTACAAGAAATGAATGTACGGCAGAAGCAGGCATGATGTTCTCAGATCTTCTTTCCGGACTGGAGCGTGTGGCAGACCATGCAACCAACATTGCTTTCTCTCTTACAGAGGAAGACAGTACAGATTCTGTAAAAAAATAAATAATCATTTACAGCCAATATCTTTTGTGCTATACTGGTTTAGGTGTGAATCAGCCCGTATTCAGAGACAGGAATCTCCAACCATTTCTTAATACGAGGCGGTCAGAAAAAGATGTCCTGAGGACAATCTGAAAAATAATATTTTAAGGAGGAAATCACAATGATTTCAAAAGAGAAAAAACAGGCAATTATGAAAGAATATGCAAGATGCGAGGGTGACACAGGTTCACCGGAGGTACAGGTTGCAGTTCTTACAGCAAGAATTCAGGAGCTTACAGAGCATTTACAGACACATCACAAAGATCATCATTCCAGAAGAGGTCTTCTGAAGATGGTTGGTCAGAGAAGAGGTCTGCTGGCATACCTGAAAAAAACAGACATCGAAAGATACCGTGCACTGATTGAAAAATTAGGTTTAAGAAAATAATTAGTTTGCGGAAGGGCGGATTTCCATCCGCCCTGTTTTACTACAAAAAAGAAGGGGAATTATGCTGTTCTTCTGAAATCAGGGAGTAATTTCCGAGACTACTGAAAAGCCCGTGTGGAGAGTCAGGCGGTTTTTTCAGTTGTTTCGGACTTCTGTTCGACAGGGCAGCAAACAGCCCGTACAATATTAAAAAAGGAGAAAAACTATGTACAAAAGTTATTCTATGGAACTGGCTGGAAGAACACTTACAGTAGATGTAGGACGTGTTGCGAAACAGGCCAACGGCGCAGCTCTTATGCACTATGGAGATACTACAGTTCTCTCAACAGCAACCGCTTCCAAGGAGCCGAGAGAGGGAATTGACTTTTTCCCGTTAAGTGTTGAGTATGAGGAAAAAATGTATGCAGTAGGAAAGATTCCGGGAGGCTTTAATAAAAGAGAAGGAAAGGCAAGCGAGCATGCGATCCTTACTTCCCGTGTTATTGACCGTCCTATGCGTCCTCTGTTTCCAAAGGATTACAGAAATGACGTAACACTTGTAAATATGGTAATGTCTGTTGACCCGGAATGCAATCCGGAGATTCCGGCAATGCTCGGTTCTGCTATTGCAACCTGCATTTCCGACATTCCTTTTGACGGTCCCTGCGCTACTACTCAGGTAGGCCTTATTGACGGCGAATTTGTGATCAACCCGTCTCTGGCTCAGAAGGAGATTTCTGATCTTCAGCTTACTGTTGCCTCTACAAGAGAAAAAGTCATCATGATCGAAGCCGGAGCAAACGAGGTTCCGGAAGACAAGATGATCGAGGCAATTTACAAGGCTCATGAGGTAAACCAGGAGATCATCCGTTTTATTGATAAGATCGTTGCAGACTGCGGCAAAGAAAAACATATGTACGCTTCCTGCGCAGTACCGGAAGAGCTGTTTGCGGCAATCCGCGAGATCGTTCCGCCGGAAGAAATGGAAGAGGCTGTATTCACAGACGACAAGCAGACAAGAGAAGAAAATATCCGCGAGATCACAGCCAGACTTCAGGAAAAATTTGCAGATAACGAAGAATGGCTGAACGTACTGGGTGAGGCTGTTTATCAGTATCAGAAAAAGACTGTTCGCAAGATGATCCTCAAAGATCACAAACGTCCGGACGGACGTAAGATCACAGAGATCCGTCCTCTTGCAGCAGAAGTGGATCTGATCCCGAGAGTTCACGGTTCTGCAATGTTTACCCGCGGACAGACTCAGATCTGTACAGTGACAACTCTGGCTCCTCTTTCCGAGGCTCAGAGACTGGACGGACTGGATGAATTTGAAACTTCCAAGAGATATATGCACCACTATAACTTCCCGTCCTACTCAGTCGGTGAGACAAAACCGTCAAGAGGACCGGGACGCCGTGAGATCGGTCATGGAGCACTGGCCGAGAGAGCACTCGTTCCGGTACTTCCGTCAGCAGAGGAGTTCCCTTATGCGATCCGTACCGTATCTGAGACTTTTGAATCAAACGGCTCTACCTCTCAGGCAAGTATCTGTGCATCCACCATGTCTCTGATGGCAGCCGGAGTGCCGATCCGCAAACCGGTAGCTGGAATTTCCTGTGGTCTGGTAACAGGCGCAACAGATGACGACTATATTGTTCTTACGGATATTCAGGGACTTGAGGACTTTTTCGGCGACATGGACTTCAAGGTAGCCGGAACTCATGAGGGTATCACTGCCATCCAGATGGATATTAAAATCCACGGACTTACCAGACCGATCGTAGAGGAAGCTATCCGCAGAACAAAAGAGGCAAGAGAATACATTCTTACAGAGGTTATGGAAAAATGTATTGCAGAGCCTCGTAACAATGTAAATAAATACGCTCCGAAGATCATCCAGATCCAGATCGACCCTCAGAAGATCGGTGATGTGGTTGGTCAGAGAGGAAAAACCATCAATGCTATTATCGAGCGTACAGGTGTACAGATCGATATCAGCGATGAAGGCGCAGTATCTATCTGCGGAGTAGATCAGAGAGGAATGGACGAGGCTGCTCATATGATCGAAATGATCACAACTGATTTTGAGGCAGGACAGCTCTTCACAGGAAAAGTTGTCAGCATCAAAGAATTTGGCGCATTCGTTGAGTTTGCACCGGGCAAAGAGGGAATGGTCCATATTTCCAAGATCGCAAAAGAAAGAATCGACAAGGTAGAAGATGTTCTGAGCATTGGTGATGAAGTAAAAGTCATCTGTCTTGGAAAAGATAAAATGGGCAGAATCAGCTTCAGTATGAAAGATGTGCCGGAAGAGGCATAAAAAAGAGGTTTTATGAGATATCATAATATAACAAAGGACGATATGCTTAATGGAGACGGACTCCGTGTGGTACTCTGGGTAGCAGGCTGTAATCACTGCTGCAAAGAATGTCAGAATCCCATTACCTGGGATCCAAACGGAGGTCTTGCCTTCACAGAAGCAGAGGAAAATGAAATTTTTGCAGAGCTGGACAAGGATTATATCAGCGGGATCACCTTTTCAGGAGGAGATCCCCTGCATCCGGCAAACATTGCGGGCGTAACAGAATTTGCAAAAAAAATCCGTCAGAAATATCCGAAAAAGACCATATGGCTTTATACAGGATCTCTCTGGGAAGAAATTCAGAATGAAGAGATAATTCAGTACCTTGATGTGTGTGTGGACGGAGAATTTCTTGTGAAGCGTAAGGATCCTTCTCTTCGCTGGAAAGGTTCGGACAATCAGCGTGTGATCGATGTTCCTGCAACGCTCCGTCAGGGAGAGATCGTCCTTCACGCATAAGCATTAAGGAGAAAAGCATGAAAAGAATTGCAAAATTTCATAAAGTAAGTGAAAAACGTTTCCTTGAGGATTGGAAAGATACTTTTCCGGATGCAGAGGAAGAAGAAATCAAAAAGATTTATGCAGATATCCTGCTTCCTGAAAGAGCCACTGCAGGAAGTGCAGGCTATGATTTCTTTTCACCTGCAGACTTCAGCCTTGCACCTGGCGGGATCATCAAGATTCCCACAGGAATCCGGGTGGAGATGGAGCAGGACTGGGTTCTGAAATGTTATCCCAGAAGCGGACTTGGGTTCAGGTATCGTCTGCAGCTGAACAATACAGTGGGCATTATCGACAGCGATTATTTTTATTCTGACAATGAAGGCCACATTTTTGCAAAGCTGACAAATGACGGACGTGAAGGAAAAAACGTAGAACTTGCAAAAGGAAACGGATTTATGCAGGGAATTTTTGTAGAATACGGGATTACCGTAGATGACGATGCCCAGGGTATTCGAAACGGCGGATTTGGAAGCACGACAAATAAATAATCAATACATTACAAAAACAGGAGAGCCTGGAAATTAATCCAGAAGCTCTCCTGTTTCTTCTTTATGAGCATTTTCAAGTCCTGTTTCTTCTGCTTTGCGGGCATTCTCAAGGATTGTGTTAAATGCGTCTGCAGCCTTTGCATATTCATCGTCGCTTTCGATATTTTCCAGCATGGGATTTCCGTCCTCTGTGCGGGAGAATACATAAAGATATACTTCTCCGTCACTGTTCTGACCGTTTTCGTCAAGAGGGAGAAGGGCAATGTATTCTTTTTCATCTACAGGATAGATGGTAAGAATCGCACATTCTACTTCTGTATTGTCATCCAGTGTAAGAGTAATGGTATTTGGTGTTTCATTCTGATCAGAGCCGCAGCCTGAGCAGGAAGCGCAGTCGCTTGCGCTGCAGGAACTTGTAAATTCTTCGTTCATGTGGTTTCCTCACTTTTTTGTATTTATCCGGGGTCATCTGACCAGGGATTATGAATCATTTTATCAGATAAGCGTCAGCTTGTAAACAGCTGAAAAAACGCCGTGTCTGCTTTAGGGGCTACGGGATACAGAAAAACAATATACGATCTTCTGATCCGGAGATTTATATGAAGCTGTCAGAATATCGTGAGAAGCCGGTTGCTGCGAACAGTAACAGAAACCCTGACAGGAAAAGCGGGATTCCGTAAAAACAGGTTTGGTATCAAAGGTTAAATATGGTATACTGTAAGTATCAAAGACTGAGAAACGTTACAGGAGGAAAAAATTGAAGCTTATTTCGTGGAATGTAAATGGGATCAGAGCCTGCATCACAAAAGGTTTTGAGGAGAGCTTTCAGAAGCTGGATGCAGATATCTTTTGTATCCAGGAGACAAAATGTCAGGAAAATCAGGTGAAACTGGAACTTCCAGGCTATTATCAGTACTGGAATTTCGCCAATCGGAAAGGATATTCCGGAACCGCAGTATTTACCAGGCAGGAACCGATGAATGTTGTAAATGGAATCGGGATAGAGGAACACGATAAAGAGGGACGCGTGATCACCCTGGAATTTGAGAAATTTTATCTGGTGACAGTGTACACCCCCAATTCTCAGAGCGAGCTGAAAAGACTTTCTTATCGGATGGAATGGGAAAGAGATTTTCTGGCATATCTTCTGAAATTACAGGAGAAGAAACCGGTAGTCTGCTGCGGTGATCTGAACGTGGCGCATCAGGACATTGACCTGAAAAATCCAAAAAGCAACCGCAAAAATCCGGGATTTACCTATGAAGAAAGAGAATGTTTTACCAGAGTCCTGCAAAGCGGCTTTATTGATACGTTCCGATATTTTTATCCGGATCAGGAAAACATTTATTCCTGGTGGTCTTACCGGTTTAAGGCAAGGGAAAAGAACGCAGGATGGAGAATTGATTATTTTATTGCCTCTCCCCAGCTGGAAAGCCGGCTTGAGGACGGAAAAATACACACAGATATTCTGGGCTCCGACCATTGTCCGGTAGAACTGGATCTTAAAATCTGAGGTTTTCTGTACAGGAAATGGAATAAACGGGACTGAAACAGGCTGTCGAAAAGGAGAGACGATCATGGAAAAATGGGACAGGATAGTGATTCGAAATGGAAATCCCGTAATGCTCGGAGCAAACAAAAATGAAGAAGGAATGAACTTTGCGGCAGAGGTTCTGCCGGGGGCAGAGGCGGCTCTGGTTCTGTACCAGAAAGGCAGCGCAGTTCCATGCAGAGAGATTCCTTTTACAGAACGCATGGGAAAGGTATGTACCATGCTGGTTTCCGGGCTGAACACTAAAAAATATGAATATAATTTCCGCATTGACGGAAAAATCGTGCAGGATCCGTTTGCTCATGGAATCTGCGGAAGGGAACAGTTCGGAATTCGGGGAAACGGAGAAAATGAAAACCAGATCCGCTGTACCTTTCTTACAGAAAAGGAATATGACTGGGAGGAAGACCGGTTTCCGGAGATTCCATACCGGGATCTGATTCTGTATAAGGTACATGTAAGAGGATATACAAAGCAGCAGAAGCTACCTCAGAAACGGAGAGGAACCTTCAGCGGACTGAAAGAAATGATCCCTTACTGGAAGGAACTGGGCATTAACGCTGTGGAATTAATGCCGGCCTATGAATTTATGGAACTGCCGTATTCCAATGGGAAACAAAGCCATATGATCACAGAAAAGAGAAGCCAGGATAGGATAAACTACTGGGGCTATGTAAAGGGCTTTTATTTTGCGCCAAAGCGCTCCTACTGTGCCACAAAGGAACCGGAAAATGAATTCCGGGATCTGGTCAAAGCTCTGCATCAGGCAGGGATGGAATGCATTATGGAGCTGTATTTTCCCGGGGGAACCAACCCTCTTACAGCCCTTCGTGCGGCCTGGTTCTGGAGAGATTATTACCATGTGGACGGCTTTCATTTTATGGGAGACGGCGTGCCAACAGAGCTTCTTGCAGGAGATCATATTCTTTACGGGACAAAAAAGCTTTTTCGGGATTTATCTGTCAGCGCTGAGGATGAAATGTCTGCAGAGTGTACAGATGCCTTTCAGAGGGACATGCGCCGTTATCTGAAAAGCGACGAAGGAATGCTTCCGGCTGTGGAGTATCATCTGCGTCATATCCGGAATGCAGGTGGAACGGTCCACTATATGGCAAGTCAGGACGGTTTTACCCTTTATGATACAGTTGCCTATAATTATCGTCACAATGAAGAAAACGGAGAAAACAATCAGGACGGCAGCGAGTATAATTATTCCTGGAACTGCGGGCTGGAAGGCCCTACCAGAAAGATGGCTGTAAAAAAAATGCGGGATCAGCAGATCAAAAATGCATTTCTTATGCTCCTGCTCAGCCAGGGAACTCCTGTGATCTACGGAGGGGACGAATTCTGCAATTCTCAGAACGGAAACAATAATGCCTGGTGTCAGGACAATCCTGTTGGATGGACAGACTGGAAAGCCTTCCGAAAGAACAAAAATATTTTTGAATTTGTAAAGGAAGCGGTTGCCTTTCGGAAAGCTCATCCCATTCTTCACATGGAGAAGGAGCCAAAAGGAGCTGATTATCTTGCAAAAGGTTTTCCGGATATTTCTTTCCATGGAGAGCGCGCCTGGTATCTGAATCAGGAAAATACCAGCCGCCTTCTCGGAGTGATGTACTGCGGCTCCTATGCCAAAAAAGAAGACGGTTCAGAGGATGATTTCATCTATGTAGGCTATAATTTTCACTGGGAAAACAGAACCATTGCTCTTCCCAACCTTCCGGAGGGTATGACCTGGAAAAAAACAGCCGATACCTCAGACACAGAGGAGGGTGACTCCTTCCGGGAAAGAGAAGAGTCCTATGAAAAAAATATAGAGATCAGTCCCCGCACCATTGTGGTGCTGACAGGTAAAAAGGAGGAATAAGCAGTGCATCCGTGGCTTCATTTTAAGACCATTACCAGACACAAGCTTCTTGTGATGAAATACTGCTTTCGTATCGGGCTTTACAAACAGGGACTTCTTCACGATCTGTCCAAATATTCGCCTGCAGAATTTCTGGTAGGCTGTAAATATTATCAGGGCACAAGGAGCCCAAATAATGCAGAAAGGGAGGACATTGGGGTTTCCACCTCCTGGCTTCATCATAAAGGAAGAAACAAGCATCATTTTGAACACTGGGTGGACTATTCACTGGATGGAGAGCATGTGATCATGGGGGCGCCGATGCCCCGGAAGTACGTGGCGGAAATGGTCATGGACAGGATCAGTGCATCCAGGAACTATCTGGGGGATGCCTATACAGAAAGCCAGCCTCTGGAATATTACCTGAAAAGCAAGGACAGCCTGTGGTTCATCCATCCCCGAACCAAAAAAGAACTGGAAGGACTTTTAAGAATCCTGAACGATCATGGAGAAAAGAAACTTCTGCATTATATTAAGTACGTGTATCTGAAGCAGGAGCCAAAAAGCAGAATAAAGTATTAAAAACACAATAAAAGAGAATGAAACTGTCTGAGAAGGATGGTTTCATTTTTTTTGCGCAAATATAAAAAGGGAATATTGAATCCAGGAATTTGCCGCACTTTTGTATATAAACCAGTTGTAATCTGGATGAAAAGAATAATCATAGGAATATTATGAATAATAATGCAAAATATATAAAAATGATTTTATCAAAACTAATAATATGTACAAAATATATAAAAAACTTCTATGCATGGTGAATATTCTGTGTTAGTATTAGTCGTATAAGGAGGGCAGCCGATGAAGAAAAGAATGTCAAAAAGAATGATGGCGTTTTTTCTGATGTTTCTGTTGATTTTTGGACTGATTCCCCCGGGTACGGGAAATTCTCTGTCTGGATTTAAAACAGCAGAAGCGGCAGAACAGAATATGCCGGAAGCAGATTTTTCTGCAGAGGCAGAAGCAGAGGAAGACTTTGGAAGTATAGAGATCCCTTCGGAATCCCCCGGGCTTCCTCAGATGGATTCAGAACTTCCTCAGGAGGAACCTGAAATATCGGAGGAGGATCTCGGAAGCGCAGATGATGAGCTGGGAGATGACATCATCATAGAAGAGAATACCGATCCGGAGCTGCCGGAAGAGTTTTCGGATGATACTGTGGATTTTTCAGACGATACGGGACTGCTGGTATCCTCTGACGGATCACTGGCAGGTCAGGAACTGTTTTTTGTAAATCTGTACTGGAAAGATTATGATATGGACAATATCATGGCTGTTTTTCAGGGAGGGAAAGACAGTGAGCAGATCATTCCCATGACAAAAGGTGACAGGGGAAGATATTCGGTTCTGATTCCTCAGGGAGATTATTCTGCAGTATCTTTTATCCAGGCAGATGGGCAGTCAGTGGAAAACAGGGAGATTCTCTCCGGATATTTCTATCAGCTTTATGGGATGGAAACGGAAATGCAGGGCTATATTCCGGTGAACTTTTGTGCGGGATCATTTAATACCTTTTATTACGATATGAACGTTCCGGAATATTCCTACTGGGGCGCAGATGCTTTGTATGAGTCAGAGACAGTTATGGCGTATTCTGAACGGGAGATGGTAGATCAGGCCGGCAAAACAATTTACTTTGTAGATATTGCGCAGAGCGACAGAGGCCGGGTAAAACGTGTTACCATGCAGTTTTATGATGAACAGAACACTTCTGATACCCCGGATCACACAACTCTTATGTATGAGGGCAGATCCAGCATTTTTTCTGCTCCTATTCCCCAGGGTGGTTATGAAGAAGTAACTTTTTTGTTGGAATATGAGGATAGTACTTCTTATCAGATTGTAAGACGTTTTAATATTTATAAAGAAAGTGATGCAGGAATAGAAGACCCTAATTATACGGAATCCCTGATTTTTGAAGAGGGTATCATGGATACGTTTTTCTATAACCATGAGGGACAGCCGGGAGTGGAGTCCATCAGTGATTCCTATTGGGGATCGCATCCCTCTGTTGCAGACAGAAGTCTTGACGGACAGAAAATTTTTGTGAATACAGCCGATCTGAATCACAATGGGATATATCTGGATCCGAATACACTGGAACTTTACTATAATGGAGTTTCCTTTAAATTAACAAGAGAGACAAGAGAACCCGGAGTAAGGTATTATCAGTTTCCCCAGGCCTGCGGAGCTACAGAGCAGACGCTTCTTACGCTGACAGGAAATCTGGCATATAATGAAGATTATCAGGGAACGGAGGAAGAGAAAACCTATGAAAAAATAACCTTCCGGTTTTATTTTCCTTATAATACAAACAGAAAGATGATTCAGGCAGATAACATCCGTGAGATGAAGCCTGTTTTTACAGAAAGAATTATCAGTGAACAGTCCAGAATTTATGTGTGTTATGACAATACTCTTACAGGATTTGAAAACATACAATATTCTGTCAGCAGGGATGGGACAGACTGGACAAATCAGGAAGACTTAATAAAAACAGATCCAGACAGCTGGCAGGGTGAAATTAGTTCTGACTTTGTAAAAAATGTATGGGGTGTTGAAATAAGCTCCGAATACAAATATGTACGGTTTTATGGGAAAGAAACCGGCTCATCTCAACATGAGTGGAACAGCAGCAAAGATATTGCGGATAAATGGGTGACGATTCCTGTAACAGAATATTCCTACCCCTGTTTTGTGGGGGCAAAAGAAACGAAACCAACTTTGACAGGCTCCTGGAAATCTGTTCTTGATATTAAGTCCATGGGAGATAAAACGGTTTCTGTTCCCGAGGGATCTTTTGTTCAGGAAAACGATACATACTATGGAAATGCTGAGTTTTATGATTATTACAGTAATTATGAACTGAAGGGAATCAGCCTTTCTACATTGGACGCCAGTTATTATGGAAAAATAATTTCCAGTGTGTTTAATGATGCGGCAGAAGATTACTATGAAGAAGCTGGAAGTGAGAAAGCTCTGTATTTAAGCGAAGCACCGGACAAGCCAAATAAAGACCGATATCAGTATGGCGGCAGCCATGAGTGGAATGACTGGACTGGCCGGGAAGGAGGACCAGTACCCCAGATTGTATCGGACACGTTGACAGATGATACTCTGAAAATGTCTGACGGTGTAGAACTCCCTTTGTTCAGTGAGGATTTTCTAAGAGGAAACAACAGCCTTGGAGCAGCAGTGGGAAATGTATATAAAAATGTAAGCTTTCCGTTTACGAAAAATCAGAAGGGATACTGGGAGTTTGACAGTATGAATGAAGAGCAGTCTGTACGCCTGTATCAGGATTCCGATACAGGATATTATATGGAACGGGTTGGAAAAGACGGCAATAACTATATTGCAACAGAAAGTACGGAAAAAGGACCTGATAATCAGCCTCTTAACGGATTCTTTCCATATAATACAGCCTATGGAGAACATCAGAATGTCAAAAATCCAGCGAGGGTAGGAAATCTTGGCGTGAATTACCTTTTTGGCACACACTTTACCATTCCCTTTACCTTACCGGAAGGCAATGAGCTTGTAATGGATAAGGATGACAAAGACCCCAAGCCGGTTACCTTTGAGTTCTCAGGCGATGATGATACCTGGATCTATATTGACAATCATCTGGTACTTGATATTGGTGGTATCCATGACCGATGTACGGGAACCATTAATTTTAAGGAGAAAACATGGGAAATTAAAAACCGTGTTGACAAGGTGATAAAGGCAGGAACATTTGAACTTGATGAAAGCATCCGGGAGCATAAGCTGACCATGTTCTATATGGAGAGGGGACTTGGTGCATCCAATCTTAGGATTACGTTTAACTTTCCGAAAAGCAATACGCTGGATGTAACCAATAAAATTATTACAGACGGGGCAAATGAGATTTTTCGGGAATCACTGGAAAGAATCGGAAGCTTTGAGTATGAAATCCGAAACCGGGCAGTATCCGGAGAGCCTTTAGCGGTAGAGGATTCTGCAGGATATTTTAAAGACGGAGAAAATACTGCTTTTGACAGTATTACTATGACAAGTAATGTTCAGTTCGGATATTCTGTTGACATAAAAATGGTGTATGACGCAGTAGTCTCATCACAAAAAAGAGAATGCGTTCTGTGTATTCTGGAACAGTCTGAACTGAAGCATGGCGTACAGCCTCCGGAGGAAGCGTTAGTATCATTCAGTATCGACAGACCAAAGGACATCAGCAAATATAATTATCTGAGGCTGGAAGCAAATAATCAGAGCCACAAAATGGATACTGCAGGAGAAAGTCTTTATGTTTCGCTGGAAGATAACAATGGCAATCGTATTGGCGGCTGGGCAGATATGCTGACTTATAACGGAACCAGCAACGGCATTGGACAGGACAGCTGGAACATGGTGCGCCTTGATCTGGACAGTATGAAATATCAGAAAAAAGAAAACGGTTCAGACAGCGTAAGCTTTGACCGCACCAGGGTAAAAAAAATAAATATTGCATCAGCCATAACAAAGCCGCTGTATGTAGATAATCTGGAATTTTATGCGGACCTGGAGGATATACCAGGACATGGTTTCTCTGTGGAAGAAGATCAGATTTCTGACTATGGTTCCATTGAATCCAATCAGCTGTCACCGGCTGCAGGTGCATGGTACGGCCACTACAGTATGGATTTTGTTCAGGCGAAACTGCGCATGGTAGATGAAGGAGTGTTCAGTCTGGGAAGTGGAGAACGGGCAGAATTTCTGGATAAGTTCCGAATGGGAAGTTATCTTCAGATCCAGCAGATTAATGTAGACCCCAGAGTGTTTGATACTGTGTGGAGTATTCTGGAAGGAAGAGAAAAAAAGGATATTGATGAAAACTATCTTCTTCCGGCAAGAAACGATATCCAGACATTGGAAAATACAGGAGTGATTCTGAATCTGACAGATGTTCCGCAGGGATCCCAGAAAAATGCGCTTCCATATGACGGCAGGATTTCAGTACCAAGGAACCAGATATCAGTGAATGAAAACGGGCAGACAGCGTTTGTATACAGAAGCTATGAAGACCCAGACAATAATGAAATCAATCCGGTGTATCTTACAGCAGCTTTTGTAAACAGACTGAAATTCGGCTCTCTGGAGATTGTAAAAAAATTAAATGTTCCGGAAGATGAGCTTGGAACCTATGCAGGTCAGACCTATCGGTTCCGGGTTGAGTTTTCTGATATTGCCGGAATAGGGCTGGAGACAGAACCTGTTGTAAAGGATGTGGAGGTTACTGTGAATGAAACTGGTGAAGGAAGAGCTGTGATCGACGGTATCCCGGCAGGAACTTCGTACACGATCCGGGAGTTGGCAGGCGACGGACTTCAGCTGGAACAGATTCAGGGTACTCTGAATGTACATGAGGGACATGATACAGACGAATCTATTGACGGTGTGGTTCCGGCAGAAGGGCAGGAAAGTCCTTATGTAGACGCGGCGGTTTATGCAGGAGAGGCAGCAGTTTATACTTTTACCAACACGGTTGCGCCTTTCAGGATCAAAGTAAGAAAAATCTGGGAGGATAAAGGATTTGAAGAATTCCGCCCGGAGGAGATAAAAATCCAAATTCTCAGAAAGGCTGTGGGAGAACCTGATAGCGCCTACCGCCCGGTAGCAGAAGATTTTGACGGAAATCCCCTTACAGAGTCAATAGACGAGAACGGGTATTTTATACTGTCTACAAAAGACGCTGTTTCCGGCAATGATTCTGTGTGGGAATTTACAACTCCCAAGCTTCCTGTTGTAAACGAGACAGGAACTGCCTATACCTACAAAATTCAGGAAACAGCTTCTCTGAATGCAGGTGACGGAAAATGGGATCTTAATAATTATGATGCTGTTTATACAGCCGGAGAACCGGAAAGTCAGGATGGAATCCCTGTTTCTGTTTATGTGGTAACAAACCGTACACACTCTCTTACGGTAAAAAAAGTATGGAAGGATTCCAATGACCCTGCCCGTCCGGTTTCTGTGAAGGTGGAACTTCAGAGAAAACTGGAATCTGAAGAGGATTCGGCATACAAAAAGATTGCGGAAGCAGAGTTTGGCGTAAACAGCAGCCCGGCGTGGCAGCATGTATTTAAGGGCCTTGAAAAAACAGACAAAGGAACAGGAGAAACCTATCAGTACTGTGTTCTGGAAACAGCGTTTATTCTGAAAAACGGAGAAACGATCTCTGTAGACAACAAGGATAATATTCCGGCAAAAGAAAGCGGAGGATATTCCATTTCCTATTCACAGGAGGGCGATATACTGACCGTTACCAATTCCAAAGGTACGGGAAAAGTGATCGTAAGAAAAGCGGACAGACAGGAGCCGGATAAATTTCTTCCCGGAGCCGAATTCCGGCTGGAACGTCTGAAGCCCATAAAAGGAAAAGAAGAGGAAGCGCTGAAATCTTTTGAAACCGGAAAGTACAATAAGGACTGGGAAGTGGATCAAACATATAATCCTTCCAGTTTTACAACAGATGATAAAGGTGAAATTGATATCACAGGACTTCCTTATGGTTATTACAGGCTGACAGAGACAAAGGCGCCTTCCGGATATGTGACGCCCGGTGAAAAAGAGGCAGTGGATTTTCTTTTAAATGAAGAGACGCTGAAGGAGTCTCCTCATGAAGATGAGGAGGGTGTAAAATATCTTCTGATAGAAATTTTTAATCGTTCTACCATTCTTCTGCCTCTGGCGGGATCAGGAGGCACAGCTTTATTTACGGCAGCAGGAGTGATCTTCATTGCTGCGGCATTGATTCTATATAAGCGTTATCTCTGCCAGAAAAGACGGCAGAGAAACAGATAAAAAAGAAGAGAGGAAAAGGTATATGAAGAAAAAAAGTATGTTAAAACGTATGGCAGCTGTATTTATGGGAACAGTAATGCTTCTGGGAACTGCAGGAGCAGTAAGCGCAGCCACCGCCCCTGATCTTAGCGGACAGGGTTCCCTGCAGATTTTTAAGCAGGATGAGAATAAAGAGCCGATAGCAGATGTTACTTTTAACTATGTGGAAATTGGTGAATTTTATCAGTCAGAGGGGACTCCTGTGCTGGGATACACCATCACGAATGATGAATTGCTCGGTTATCTGAAGACAGAAGGACTTGCTCCTGTTTATACAGATAACGGAACAGAGGTATATGATGGAGCGGCTATGCAGTCCGCGTTGGCTGAGGCAGTAAAAACAAAGAAAAAAGAGATTACCGCATTAGCTGTCAATACATTAGGTGTTACCGGAACAGACGGAAAAACACCCGGAAAGTTTGTGGACAAGGCGGTTTATCTTGTGGCAGAAACAAAGGCGCCTGCAGGAGTCAAAGAATTCTGTAATCCTTTTATTGTCTCTGTGCCGATCCTGGTAAATAATCAGTGGGTTTATGATGTTGTTGCAGAACCCAAAAACTCAGTGGATGAGATCATCGGAAAAAAAGAAATTGACAAAATTGAGGGAACTCAGGATCAGACAAATGCAAGTGCAGGAGTAGGAAATACGGTTACCTTTAAAATTACTTCCGAGGTTCCTTCCGGAGACGGAACTCTGGAAAAGTATATTATCCGTGATATCATGAGCAAAGGCTTGGCCTTCCAAGCAGGTTCCTGGAAGGTGACAGGATATAAGAGTGACCAGGATGCTGAAGGAACTGATCTGAAAGCTCTTGTGACAGCAGAGCCTGCGGAAAATTCTGACGGAGCAGCGGAGACAAACATTACCTTTACCTTTGCAGAACCAGATAAAAATCTGAAAAATACCTATATAAAGGTGGTAATCACCTATGATGCTATTCTGACAAAAGATGCAGTTGTCAGAGATGAAGTAACAAACACAGCAGGACTTGATTATCAGAATGATGATAGCATTGACGTACAGTTTGATGAGGTAAAAGTAAAAACTTACGGATATCAGTTTACTAAGAAGGATGATAAGAAAAACGGACTTGCAGGCGCTGAATTCAGAGTGTATGCAGATAAGGAATGCAAGCAGGAATTAACCGTTTATGATAAGGCAGGAAACAAATTAGATCCGATTGTTTCCGGTGATGGCGGTATTGTAAAATTCTACGGACTTTCTGCAGGAACCTATTATCTGAAAGAGACAAAGGCTCCGTCCGGATATACAGCGCTGAAGGATCCGGTAGAGTTTTCAGTAACAAAAGATTCTGCAAACAGCTCTCAGCTGGATATCATTAACACAAAAGGCTTCACTCTTCCGTCTACAGGCGGTATTGGCACAGCGGTATTTACTGTAGTTGGTATTGGTGTGATGGTTGGTGCAGCCGTACTTCTGGTCAGACTGAACAAAAAAGAAAACAAATAACTGATGAAAGACAATGAAAATAAGGATTTTTGCAGGTGTTTTATTTCTGCTGGGTGCTTCGATCCTTCTGTATCCGTCTGTCAGTGCTTATCTGAACAGCCAGAATCAGGCAAAAGTAGTAGAAGATTACAGTAACCAGGTAAAGCAGATGAATGATGCGGAAACAGAAAAAGAACTGCAGAAAGCAAGAGAATTTAATGAAAATCTGAAGAGGACAGTTGTGATCGATCCTTTTACAGAAGAGATGAATCAGCAGTTATCGGAAGAGTATCTGAAAATCCTGAACAAAAATAACGGTCAGATTGGCACCCTTATTATTCCAAAGATTCAGCTGAAGCTCCCTGTTTATCATGGAACAGAGGCAAAGGTTCTCAAAAAAGGCGTCGGACATATTCAGAATACTGCATTTCCTGTGGGCGGAGGCGGAACCCATGCGGTTCTCAGTGCCCACAGGGGACTTCCGGAAGCCAGGCTGTTCACAGATCTGGATAAACTGGAAAAAGGAGATATGTTTTTTATTCAGGTACTTGATGAGACGCTTGCCTATGAAGTAGATCAGATCAAAACCGTTCTTCCTGAAGATACCGGGGATCTGCAGCCGTCAGAGGAACAGGATTACGTCACTCTTGTAACCTGTACGCCATATGGCGTTAATACCCACCGTCTTCTTGTGCGGGGAAAAAGAGTACCTTATGATCAGAAAGTACAGAAAACATGGAAAGACTGGAACCAGAAGGATACGGCTGACAACAGGAAAAATAAGATTCTGATTGCCATAGTTGTAGTGGCAGCAGTGATTTTCTTTTACTATCTGCTGATAAGGCCGGTTGTGAAATACAGGAAGGAAAAGCGACATGAGAAATAAGGGCCTGAAAATATTTCTGATCATGCTTATGCTTACTGGCGCAGGAATCTTCCTTTACCCTGCTTTTTCTGGATATCTGGAGCATCTCCGGCAGGCTGAGGTAGTTCGTCAGTACCGTGAAGCAGGAGAGTCTGTTACAGATCTTCAGTATCAGGAGATGAAAGCTCAGGCAGATCAATATAACCGGGAGCTGGCAGAACAGCCGGATTTTAATCACGGAGCTTTTTATGCCAGTCAGCAGGATCCGAAAAGATATGAAAATCTTCTGAAAACAGGAGAAAACGGAGTAATGGGAAGCATTACGATTCCCAAAATAGAAGTAGAGCTTCCTGTTTATCATGGAACAGAAGAAAAGAATCTTGTAAAAGGTGTGGGACACTGTGAGGGCTCTTCTCTTCCGGTAGGAGGAGAAAGTACGCACACAGTCCTTTCCGGACACAGAGGACTTCCCTCTGCTGACCTTTTTACCAGACTGGATGAAGTGGAAGAGGGAGATCTGTTTGTGATCAGCACTCTGGGTAAAGAACTTTTTTATCGAGTGGATCAGATCTGTACAGTCCTTCCGGATCAGACAGAGGAGCTATCTGTGATTCCTGGACGGGATTATGCGACCCTTGTGACCTGTACGCCCTACGGTGTCAATACTCACAGGCTTCTGATCCGGGGAAAACGCACAGAAATGGTAACGCCTCAGGAAAAAGATACAGTCAGTTCTGTGGAACACAAAAAAGACAGAAATCTTTCAAGACTTATAGTCAGTCTTGCAGTGGTTTTTGTGATACTGGCTGTTACAGTATTTGTAATTCGCATCAGAAAGAAAAAATTCAGGCAGGGAGAGAAGGGATGAAAAAGTTTATTTTTAATATGATTGTTCTGGCAGCGGTGCTGCTTGTAACGGCATCAGGTGTGCGGGCTTCGGAAAATGATGCCGTTACACTGAAGGTCAGTATTCCGGATCTGAATACATCTGCGGAGCATGTGGGAATTGCCGTATATCAGGCAGCAGAGCCGGAAATACCGGGAAAGACAGATAAATTTGTCTGGATTCCTTCGCTTAATGATATTGGGATTACTCCTGAAGAATTGGACACTGCTGCCAATGTAAGAGAAACAGCAGAAAAACTTGTGCAGGAAGTTCAGAAAAAAGAGATTCCTTCCAGAAATGCAATGACAGACCAGTCAGGAACTGTTCTGTTTGCAGGGCTGAAGCCGGGCGGTTATCTGATCACACAGACGTCCGGACAGGAGACCTATGGAAAAATACAGAACACGTTGATTTTTCTCCCTTATACAGATGAAAGCGGAATGGAGATTTTTTATGGAGAGGCAATGGTAAAGGCAGAAAAACCAGAGTGTCCGGAACCATCTCCCACCTCTGTTCCCAGGGTGACAGTTACTCCTGTGGAAAAAAATCCAGGCAGCGGAAATGAGCCGTCTTATCACTATGGCTCCGGAGATCAGACTGTTTATAAAAAGACTGCCAGAACAGGAGACTCCACACAGATACTTCCGGTTCTGATTCTGCTTATTGCAGCATCCGCAGCTCTGGCGGCTCTTGGAATCATAATTTATAAGAGAAGAAAAAAACTTCATAAGGATAAATAAGGAAAAACGGCTTGTCTTACATATGAGGCAAGCTGTTTCTTTTTTATAGACAAAAAGAAAAAAGAACAAACAGTATATAACACTTGACAACAGTTACATACTGTTATATACTGTTTGTACAGGAGGAGAAGATATGCATATCATTATTAACCATACATCCATGACTCCTATATACGAACAGATCGTATCACAGATCCGGGCAGATATCATCAATGGTGATATGGCTCCGGGGACAGCCCTTCCGTCAGTTAGGATGCTTTCCCGCGAGCTGAAGATCAGCGCTCTGACTGTAAAAAAAGCATACGATTATCTGGAAGAAGAGGGACTGGTGCATACTGTCCATGGAAAGGGTAGTTTTATTGCAGAGGCCAATCAGGAGATGCTCATGGAAGAAAGAAGAAAAGAGCTGGAACATGATCTGGATGAGGCTGTCCGCAAAGCGCGGGCAGGCGGACTGACAGATCAGGAAATCTGTGATCTGTTTCAGCTGATCATGGAGGGAGAATAAACTATGCTTGCAGAACTTGATCAGGTAAAAAAACAGTATAAAGATTTTACCCTTGATTGTTCCATGAAGATTCAGGAAGATTGCGTTACCGGACTTATCGGAGCCAACGGAGCAGGAAAAAGTACAACCTTTAAAATGCTTCTGGGACTTGTACGACCAGATTCCGGAGAAATACGGATTTTTGGAAAAAACAGAAAAGATCTGTCAGAAAATGACAGAAGAGAGATAGGTACGGTTCTTTCGGACAGCTTTTTTTCCGGATACCTGACAGTGGCTCAGCTAATGAGTTTTATGGGAGACTTTTATCCGGGATTTCAGAAAAAGGAATTTGAGAAGCAGTGCCTGCGTTTCCAGCTTCCTGTTGATAAGAAGCTGAAGGAATTTTCAACAGGAATGAAAGCAAAGCTGAAAATACTTTTTGCCATAAGTGTGAACGCAAGATTTCTGATTCTGGATGAGCCTACAGCCGGACTGGATGTTATGTCCAGGGAAACGATTCTGGATCTTCTCAGAGAGTATATGGAGGTTCCGGGCAGGGGAATTCTGATCAGTTCCCATATTTCTTCAGATCTGGAGCAGTTCTGTGATGAGATTTATATGATCCATCAGGGAAAAATCGTGATGAAAGAGGAAACTGACAGGATTCTGGGTAATTACGGGGTACTGAAGTTAGATGACAGAAGCTTTGCCTCTCTGGATAAAAAATACCTTCTCAGGATTAGAAAAGAAGCCTTCGGCTACAGCTGTCTTACAGATCAGAGACAGTTTTATCAGGAAAATTATCCGGATCTTACAGTGGAAAGGGGTACTGTAGACCAGGTACTGACCATGATGACGAAAGGAGAAGCATTATGAAAGGATTTTTGAAAAAAGATCTTGCCTTGCTTTATAATACAGGTAAAGTATATTTGGCAGTAATAGCAATGGGGATTGTTTTAGGACTTGTCAATAAGGAGATGAGAAGTTTTTCTTCCAGTTTTATTATGATCATGCTGGCGCTTGCCGGAGCTTCTACACTTTCCTATGATGATTTTGAAAACGGAATGCCGTTTCTGATAAGTCTTCCTGTCAGCAAAAAAACTTATATAAAAGAAAAGTATCTGATCTGTTTTTTATCCGGAGCGGTGGGACTTGTCATTGCGGCAGTTCTGGGAAGTGTGATATTTAAAATGCCCCTGATCCACGGGGAAGAGCCGATGCTGTTTGTTTTTCCTGTTTATTTTGCTATTGCTGAGATTATGACAGCGGTAATGATCCCTACGAGAATTAAATTTGGACCGGAAAAATCCCGCATTGTGGGAATGGGATTTGTTGTAGCGATTTTTCTGGCCAGTTTTTGTATCGGATATCTTTTTAAGCTGTTTTCTGTAGACATAGACGCTCTTATCAGAGACGCCCAGGAAAATATCCCCAAGCTGGCGCTTGTGTTGGGCGTTATGGGTTTTTGTATGGTGATCATGCTGATCTCCTATACATTTAGTGTAAAGGCCCTGGAGAAAAAAGAATTTTAAAATACCTGGTCCGTATGTTTCCTGTAGAAAAGGCTCTGGAATTTTCCGGGAAAATAAGGTATCCTGTATAAAAAGTGATTTATCTGTTACAGGAGGAACGGCATTTATGGAAAAAAATCAGATTTTTATAACATGTGGAACAGAGTATAAGGAAATGACAAAAAGGATTCTGGAAGAAAGCGGGCTGGCAGAGCAGATTGGAAATAAAGCTTTTCGTATCGGAATCAAGCCCAATATGGTTTCCCCTTCTCATCCGTCTAACGGGGCAACCACCCACGCTGAGGTTCTGGCAGGCATTATTGAATATCTTCAGGAAAGAGGGTTCCGAAATCTGACGCTGATGGAGGGTTCCTGGGTGGGAGATAAAACCATGGATGCCTTCTATGCCTGCGGATATGACAGACTCTGTGATGAGTACGGAGTAGTCTTTCATGACACACAAAAGGACAAAAGCTATACGGCAGACTGTGGGGGAATGGAGCTTCATATCTGCACCAGCGTAAAGGACATTGATTTTCTCATTAATGTTCCTGTGCTGAAGGGACATTGCCAGACCAAAATTACCTGCGCCCTTAAAAATATGAAAGGCCTGATCCCGAATTCGGAAAAAAGGCGTTTTCATTCACTGGGGCTTCATAAACCGATTGCTCATCTGAATATGGGTATCCGTCAGGATTTTATTGTGGTAGATAATATCTGCGGGGATCTGGATTTTGAGGACGGAGGAAATCCCGTTGTAATGAATCGGGTGCTGACAGGCCGGGATCCGGTCCTGATGGACGCCTATGTGTGCAATCTGATGCATTATGAGATTTCGGACGTTCCCTATGTGGAACTGGCAGGCAGACTGGGCGTAGGATGCTCTGAGCTTGAAAAAGCTGATATCCGGGCGTGTGGAGCGGATACAGGAGAACAGCTTCCGAAATCACGTAAGGTTGTAGAACTGGCAGATGCTGTTGAGGAAGTAGAATCCTGCAGCGCCTGTTACGGATATCTGATTCCGGCGCTTGATATGCTGAAACAGGAAGGCCTTCTGGAAAAGCTGCACGAAAAAATCCATATCGGGCAGGGATTCCGGGGAAAAACAGGAGAACTTGGCATTGGACACTGTACAAGAAATTTCCGACATCATCTGGAAGGCTGTCCCCCTGTAGAAACGGAAGTATATAAATTTTTGAAGGATTACATCGAAAACCATCAGAATTAAAAAAGATCACCGGCTGTTCTGAAATTGTAGGTCAGCCGGTGATTTTCTGTATGCTCTGTACGTTGTACATATAGGAACCGAAAATTCTTTTATGCCCGTATATTACGGATTATATTACAAAAAATCCAGTATTTGATCATTTGCGAAATAAAATATAAAATTTTAAGCAATTGAAAATATCTGTCGAGATATCAGAAAGAGACTCCATGACTCAGAAACCGGATTCAGCATTCTCTGGCAGCCTCTGTGAGAATTTCCAGAATCTGATCCTGAGTAAACCGGCTGCTGTCAATGCACAGATCATACTGGCTTAAGTCTGTCCATTTGGCATCTGTAAAAAATTCATAATAGGCCCGGCGTTCTTTGTCTGTACGCTTTACCATTTTTCGTGCGCTGCGTTCTTCTCTTCCGGTCCGTGCCTGTACATTTCTGACCCGGAGATCAAAGGGTGCATGAATAAACACACTGAGAGAACGGCCTTTCAGGATCTGGTTGGCGCAGCGTCCCACGATCACGCAGCTGCCCTTTTCTGCCAGAGAAAGAATGATATCTCTCTGGGCTTCATAGAGAACGTCATTCATGGGAACGGTGTAGAAGTCAGGGGTGATCTGAACATCATGATCTCCGGAAAAGCGCCACTGATGGGGCTTTTTTTCGTCTACTTTTGCAAGCTCATGAAAAGGAATCTGCTTCTCTTTTCCTGCAAGCTCGATCAGTTCTTTGTCATAAAATGCATAGCCGAGCTTTTCTGCTAGCGCTTTTCCAAGTACCCGGCCTCCGCTTCCGTACATGCGGTTGATGGTAATAATACGTTTACTCATATGGAATCCTCCCTTCTGAATACGCTTTTTATATGTTTTTATCATATCATAATTGTCAGGTAATTTCTATGAAAACTTTTTAAAAATATGAAAAATATAAAAAGAAACTGCAAATATATCAGAAAATACAAAACCACATTTTTTAGGTCCGAGAAACGAAATTACACATAAAAAAGAAAGAATAAGAGACTTTTTTACTGTCGGAACCAGTCGATGTAAAATGGTTGACGAAGTCATCAGATGTACTTATAATGAGTTTAGAAAATGTAATTTTTTCTTAAAAAATAATTTTTACTACATGAAAAAATCATGAAACTTCATGGAATTCATGTGATATAATTGGTGAAATAGTATAAAAACAAAAAATATAGCTTGACATATGAGCTGATATTAAATATAATTTTCCTATGCATTACGAAAATGTTACAAAAGAAATAAAAGATGACATAATAAAAATGCAAGGAAAGTAAAGTTATGAGGAACAGGAAAGTATCACAAAATCATGAATTACAGAAAGGGAACAAAACAACAGGAAATGCATCGGTACACGGGTTTCTTTCGCTGAGTGTATGTGCTCTGGCAGCGGTAGGAGTCCTGGCAGGCGGCATAGTGACAGGCAGTGACCGGGAGCATAAAGTTTACGCTGCTTCCGAAGCAGAAAGTACATATGATTTTTCTGAAGGTACAGATTATGAACTTCCTACAGGAATAGCAGGAGTAGTTTCCGGACTCAGTGCAACTCCGGCAGAAGGCTCTGACATATACCGGATCGGAACCTCCTGTGAACACGTTGTGGTAGGACAGAGAGTTCAGAGAGTTGGAAAGAGCGCAGAGGGAATTGATCTCAGTGAATCTATGGCTGCTGCTGTTAATGATTTTGATTCCAGAATGGTATCCATGTCATCCTCTGCAACTATGATGTCAGATGAGGATTATCAGAATCTTCTGCAGATCGTGGAGGCAGAGGCAGGGACCGAAGATATCAAAGGCCGTGTACTGGTTGCCAATGTGATCATGAACCGGGTGAAGCATCCGGAGTTTCCGGATACTGTAACCGATGTGATCTGGGAGTACGATAATGGGGTACCTCAGTTTTCGCCTGTGGCAGACGGACGTATCAATGAGGTTACAGTTACAGAGGAAACAAAAGAAGCGGTCAGACAGGCACTGGAGGGTACGGATTATTCTCAGGGAGCGCTGTTTTTCATCCAGAAATCGGCAGCGGAAAAACACAACATTGCCTGGTTTGAAAAAGATCTTGTAAAACTGTTTAAACACGGCGTCCATGAATTTTATACCTATCCGGAGGAAGCGCCGGCAGATAAAAAATCCTCCGAAAAACAGAATACGGAAAAGTCCGAAAAAAATAAAAAGAACAAAAAGAATAAGAAATCAGATTCCGATCTGGTTCAGATGGTAAAAGCAGAATAAAAATGAAATACAGGCCCTGCGGAAAAGCTCCGCGGGGTTTTCTGTGTCTTTTTGTGATTTTACTATGGTATTTTGCTAAAGTTCATGATACAATGGTGCAAAAATAAATCATAACAGAAGAAAGGCAGGAACGACAATGCAGGTATTATATAAAAGTACCAGAGGTAAAAAAGAAGAAACAGTAACCGCCTCCATGGCAATTTTAAAGGGGCTTTCAGAGGATGGAGGTCTGTTTGTTCCTACGTCCATTCCAAAGCTTGACGTACCTATGGACCGTCTTTCAGAAATGACCTATCAGGAAACAGCCTATGAGGTTATGAGCCGTTTTCTTACAGATTTTACAGAAGAAGAGCTGAAAGACTGTATTGCCAGAGCTTATGATTCCAAATTTGATACAGAGGAGATTGCTCCTGTAAAAAAAGCAGGAGGAGTATATTTCCTGGAACTGTTCCATGGTTCTACCATTGCGTTTAAAGATATGGCGCTTTCTATTCTTCCTCATCTGATGACAACTGCAGCCAGGAAGAATCATGTAAAAAATGAGATCATAATTCTCACTGCAACCTCAGGAGATACAGGAAAGGCTGCAATGGCCGGATTTGCGGATGTTCCCGGAACAAGGATCATTGTTTTTTATCCTAAAAACGGCGTCAGCGCCATTCAGGAAAAACAGATGGTCACACAAAAAGGTAAAAACACCTCAGTGGTGGGAATCACAGGAAATTTTGACGATGCTCAGAGCGCGGTTAAGAGGATGTTTAATGATCAGGAGCTGGCAGCAGAGCTTGACAGAAACGGTTTTCAGTTTTCCTCTGCCAATTCCATTAATATCGGCCGTCTTGTGCCTCAGATCGTATACTATGTTTATGCGTATGCAAAACTGGTAAAAGCAGGAGAGATCAATGCCGGTGAAAAAATCAATATTACAGTTCCTACCGGAAACTTTGGAAATATCCTTGCTGCTTATTATGCAAAGCAGATGGGGCTGCCGATTCATAAACTGATCTGTGCTTCCAATGAAAACAAGGTTCTCTATGATTTCTTCCGGACAGGAACCTATGACAGAAAACGTGAGTTTATACTGACCGCTTCCCCTTCCATGGATATTCTGATCTCCAGTAACCTGGAACGTCTGATCTACCGTCTTACCGGAGAGGATTCCCAGGCGTGTGCGGAGCTTATGAGATCTCTGAGCGAAGGCGGAGAATATACGATCACCGAAGAAATGAAAAAGGGACTGGAAGATTTTTACGGAAATTACTGCAGCGAGGGAGAAACGAGAGAAGCCATCAGCGCTACATGGTACGGCAGCGATTATGTGATCGATCCTCATACTGCAGTGGCAGCAGGGGTATACCAGAAATATCTCCGGGAAACAGAGGATGCCACTCCTGTTGTGATCGCCTCTACAGCAAGCCCGTATAAATTTGCAAAAAGTGTAATTACGGCTATTTCTGACAGATATGAGGGACTGGATGATTTTGCACTCTGTGACGCGCTGTCTGCGCTCAGTGGAGTCAGACTTCCGGCAGCAGTGGAAGAGATCCGTACAGCGCCGGTGCTTCATGATACAGTTGTGGCTCCGGAGGACATGCCTGCAGCCGTAAGAAAAATCCTCGGAATCTGAGGCGGAGCGAACTGAACCGTGACATTTTATATAAATTTTATTATTCACATTACAAATAATATGTTGAAAAAATACATATAATAGGGTACAATAGTAATAACAGAAAAGAGAAATCCTGGAATGTGCGAGGCCCCTTTTTATTTTGAACCTACATTGACATGAAGGGACTCCAACATCGCAGATCGTGATGTCAGACCTCTCGTTGTGGTAGGCAGATCATCTGTTGAGGACACCCACCTGGCTTCGGCTAGGCGTCAAAAGGAAGGGAACGGCATTCCGGGACTTTCTGTAAAAAGCGAGCCATATACAGGGCTCTTTTTTATTTATAAAAATGATTCCATGATGTTCTGGCAGACATTGAAGGAAAACAAAAATACATGGTATTGCGGGAGGAAAAGACATGGTAACAGAAAGAAGTTTTGGAACACTGCCGTCCGGCGAGGAAGTAAAATGTTTTCATCTGGAGAATGCCTCGGGAGCTTATGCAGAGGTGCTCTCATTTGGAGCTGTGATCACAAAGATCTGCGTGCCTGACTGTCAAGGGAACTTGACGGATGTGGTTCTGGGGTACGATACACTGGAAGGCTATATGAAAAACGGATGCTTTTTCGGCGCATGTATCGGACGAAGCGGAAACAGAATAGAGGGCGGACGCTTTAAGCTGGATGGTCAGGAGGTAATTCTTGCTCAGAACGAAGGAAATAACAATCTTCACAGCGGCCCGGACGGTTTTGAAAAAAAACTCTGGACGGCAAAGCACATAGATCAGGAAAATAACAGTGTGACGTTTTCCAGGATCAGTCCGGATGGAGAAAACGGATTCCCCGGAGAATTCGATATCAGTGTTACATATGAATTTACAGAAAAGAATGCTGTGCGTATTGTTTACACCGGTGTGTGCGATAAGACGACGGTTGCGAATATGACAAACCATTCTTACTTTAATCTTGCAGGTGAAGGCAGCGGAAATGTTCTGGATCAGTATCTGACCATTCACGCTCAGACCTACACCCCGGTAAGAGAAGATTCCATTCCTCTGGGAGAAAATGTTCCGGTAGAAGGAACACCGATGGATTTCCGGAAAGAAAAACAGATTGGAAAAGATATTGAGGCAGAATTTGAACAGCTGAAATTTACAGGCGGATTTGATCACAATTACGTGACAGACGGATATACTCAGGCAGAGATCAGAGAGATTGCCTGCGCCCGCTGTGAAAAAACAGGAATTGTGATGGAAGTTCTCAGCGACTGTCCCTGCGTTCAGTTTTATGCAGGAAATTTTGTAGAACAGGAGGCCGGCAAAAACGGTCATATTTATGATAAGAGAGACGGATTCTGTCTGGAAACACAGGTAGAGCCAAATGCTGTAAATGTAGAAGAGTTCCATTCACCGGTTCTGGAAAAAGGAGAACGTTATTATTCTGAAACCGTTTATCATTTTTCCGTGAGAGCTTAAACATATTTTTCTGGTTTTTCTCATACAATGATAATATGAGGAAAACCAGAATTTTTTTTAGATATCAGATTTTATTTTTGCTTCTTTTTTCGTGGATGATGTTGTTAAACAGGGCGGCAGAATCGCGGCTGAAAGAAAAACAGGAATACATAAAAGCGGCAGAGCAGCAGAGTCGCTCTGAAAGAGAGACTGTAAAAGAACCGGCACAGAATACAGAGTATCAGGAGAGCTTTGAATCTGAAATACAAAGCACAGGAGAGTTCTCCGGAGCCGGGGAAGAAAAAGTACCGAGTGCGGGAAAAAACAAAGGCGCCGGGAAAGTGGAGACACGGGAGGAAAAAGCCGGAAACGGAGGTTCTGTAACAGAGGAATCAGATACTGAGGACGGGATGAAAGAAGCCGGAAACATACGGGTTCTTCTTATGACAACAGATTATCAGTCGTATTTTCATCCTCGGGTAACTGCTTTGCGTGATGGAAAAGAGATTGTCTGCAGCTTTGAAAATATGGCGGCTTCAGAGGAACCTGTGGTGATACCGGCTCATGAAAATGGGATTCAGCTTACATCAATACAAAGGCAGTGCGGAAATCCTGTTTATCAGGGAAGTTTGGAGATACAGAGGACCGATCAGGGATTTACTGTGATCAATGAGCTGCCTCTGGAAACGTATCTGGAAGCAGTGGTGCCAAGTGAAATGCCTTCCGGCTATCATAAGGAAGCTTTGAAAGCTCAGGCGGTATGCGCCAGGACCTATGCGTGGAAACAGATGCAGGAAGGACGACTTTCAAAGTACGGAGCAGACGTAGATGACAGTGTAAACTATCAGGTATACCAGAATATCGCTCCTCAGCAGGCAACATCAGAGGCGGTCAGGGACACAGAAGGAAAAATTCTCTGTCAGAATGGAAAGCCTGTTCAGGCATATTATTTTTCAACTTCTTCCGGCGTCACCAGTACAGACGAGATATGGGGAGCGGAGGAACCCGCGCCTTATCTGAAAAGCGTTGACTGTGGTTTTGATTCGGAAGAACCGTGGAGCCAGTGGGAGACAGAGATCCTTTGGGAAACGCTGGAAAGGCGCGCACAGGAAATCCAGGGAGCTTCAGGAAAGCTTCTCGGTGTTTCTGTTTCCAGAATAAATCAGAGCGGCGCTGTAACCGGGCTTCAGGTAAATACAGAAAACGGAGATTTTCTGGTTGAGACCGAGTATGATATCCGTCAGTTTCTGTCCCCAAAGGGAAGTATGATCACAGAAAAGGACGGGACTCAGGTGCAGGGAAGCGAGCTTCTCCCAAGCGCCTATTTTGATATCAGCGCAAAGCCGGGAAATTCTGTGGTTCTCACAGGCGGCGGCTATGGTCACGGGGTGGGAATGAGTCAGACAGGAGCGGACAGAATGGCGGAACAGGGATATACCTGTCAGGAGATTCTTGAGTATTTTTTTAAAGATATTGAAATATTGCAGATTGGGGGCTAGAAACGCCTCCGCTCATGTGCTTGTCACAGGAATATTTTCATGGTATCATAATAAAAGACGTATCTGACTTCAGACACTGGACAGAAAATAAACCGTCGTAAGCTGGATAACGGGAGAAGTAATTATGGAAAAGAAGAATGATAAGGGAGCTCTTCATCTGGCTCTGGGCTTTATGGAGAGAATGAGAAAAGATCATGTCAGCGCATATGCGGCTCAGGCAGCGTACTTTCTGATCATGTCTTTTATCCCTTTTGTTTTGTTCCTGACCGCGATCGTGCAGTATACACCTCTGACCTACCGGGAAGTACGTCAGGCAATTATGAGTGTTGTACCGGAAAATCTGCAGGGATTTGTTTTAAATATTGTGGCAGAGGTTTTTTCAAAAAGCGCGGCCGTGCTGCCTCTGTCTGCTCTGGTGGCCCTCTGGTCCTCGGGAAAGGGCATGCAGGCTCTGATCAATGGCCTGAACACCATTTACCATGTAAAAGAAACACGAAACTGGCTGGTAAACAGAATCTACTCCATGTTCTATATGTTTCTGTTTGTACTTGCCCTGATCGCCAGTCTTTTGCTTCTGGTTATGGGAAACAGGATCCATGTTCTGATTTCCGGATATGTTCCGTTTCTGGGAAATGTGATCGGCAGGATTCTGGGGGCAAAAACCTTTCTGGTCTTTGTGATGCTGTTTTTTGTTTTTCTGGTGCTGTACCGGTATCTGCCAAACAGAAGGGCATCCCTGAAAAGCCAGGTTCCGGGAGCTTTTCTGACAGCTGTGGCATGGTCTGTGTTTTCGTATCTGTTTTCTCTGTATTTTACATTTTTTCCGGATTTCAGTATCATGTACGGAAGCCTTTCCACTTTGATCCTGGTTATGGTATGGCTGTATTTCTGTATGAACCTTCTTTTGTACGGAGCAGAGATCAACGCATACTTTGAAAGTCAGTTCCGCCAGGCAAAGCTGTCTTTCTGGCAGCTGATCGCAAGAAAACGCAGGGAATGGAAGCTGGAGCGGAAAAAAGAAATAGACAGGAACTAAAAAAATAACGGAAAAATCTTGACAGGAAAAATTTTCTGTGGCATAGTAAACAAAGATATAAAAGCGTTGAAGGCGTTATAGGGAGTTGTTTTCTTTCAGAGAGAAGAAGTCACCGGCTGCAAGCTTCTTTAAGTTCAGACAGTTCCTCAGTTTCCCGCCGGAGCTGCATTTCTGAACCCCGAAGGCAGTAGGTAATGACGTAGCTGCGCGTTAAGCAGATACTTTGAGCGCCTGTATGTACATGCAGGAAACAGGGTGGTACCGCGGATATTCCGTCCCTCTTTTGAGGGGCGGTTTTTTTGTATATGGAGAAATTACTTCCGTAATATTCTCATATACAAAATAAAGTTCCGGACAGCGGGCACAGTTTACGCATGCCTGCATGCAGGAGACTGTGCACATTGGACGGGCTGACAGGAATGAGCAGGCAGGACAAAAGCCCGGATTGCGAATTGCTGACGATTACGGGAGTGCATAAGCGCAGAGTAATCGACTTTATTAATGATACTGCAGATTTATCCGGCAGGTGCAAATATGAAATGAAATAAGAAAAAAGGAGAATACAACCATGGATATGAAGGAAAAACTTCAGGAACTGGCAGAAGCAGCCAGAAAACGTATTGAAGAAGCTGAAGGTCCTGACAAACTCAATGAAGTAAAGGTGGCTTACCTTGGTAAAAAAGGTGAGCTGACAGCTATTTTAAAGAGTATGAAGGATGTTGCTCCGGAAGACCGTCCGAAAGTAGGACAGCTGGTAAATGAGACAAGAGCAAAAATCGAGGAGCTTCTGGAAGCTTCCAGAAAGAAACTGGAGGAAGCTGCCCGTGAAGCAAAAATGAAAGCAGAGGTTATTGACGTAACCCTTCCTGCGAAGAAGTCAATGATCGGACACCGTCATCCAAATACCATTGCCCTGGAGGAAGTGGAAAGAATCTTTATCGGAATGGGCTATGAGGTAGTGGAAGGTCCTGAGGTAGAGTATGCAGACTATAACTTTACCAAGCTGAATATTCCGGAGGACCATCCGGCAAGAGATGAGCAGGATACATTTTTTATTAACAGCTCCATTCTGCTTCGTTCTCAGACATCTCCGGTACAGGCCCGTACCATGGAGAAAGGCAAGCTGCCGATCCGTATGATCGCTCCTGGACGAGTGTTCCGTTCTGATGAGGTAGACGCTACCCATTCTCCGTCCTTCCATCAGATCGAGGGCCTTGTAATTGATAAAAATATTACTTTTGCAGATCTGAAGGGAACTCTTCAGGAGTTTGCAAGAGAACTGTTCGGACCGGAAACAAAAACAAAATTCCGTCCTCATCATTTCCCGTTTACAGAGCCAAGCGCAGAGGTGGACGTATCCTGCTTTAAATGCGGCGGAAAAGGCTGCCGTTTCTGTAAAGGCTCCGGATGGATCGAGATTCTGGGCTGCGGAACCGTTCATCCAAACGTTCTTCGTATGTGCGGCATTGATCCGGAGGAGTATACAGGCTTTGCTTTCGGTGTGGGTCTTGAGAGAATCGCGCTTCTGAAATATGAGATCGACGATATGAGACTCCTTTACGAAAACGATATCCGCTTCCTGAAACAATTCTAGTAAAGATAAATATACGGAAGGATATTTATCTTTGCGGCTTCCTCGATCCTGTATCGAGGAATTTTATTGATCTTCCGACACAACAGAAAGGAAGCACGAGCAAAGCGAGTATTTACTTTCTGTGTCGGTTAAACGACGGAATCAAAAGGATCACGAAGTGATACGTCGGCATGAAATGCCGGATTCCGGAGTAAAAACGTTCTGGAAAAGACAGAGTAAAGAGATACAACCGAAAGGAAGCAGGAGCGAAGCGAGTATTTGCTTTTACGAATTTTATCTATAAACAACAAGAAAGGTGGATATAAACATGAATACATCAATGTCCTGGATTAAAATGTATGTGCCGGATCTGGATGTGACAGCTCAGGAATATACAGATGCCATGACCTTGTCAGGAACAAAGGTTGAGGGCTTTGAAAAGCTGGATGCAGATCTGGAAAAAATTGTAATCGGACAGATTGAAAAAATAGAAAGACACCCGGACGCAGATAAGCTTATTATCTGTCAGGTGAATGTGGGAACAGAAACAGTACAGATCGTAACCGGAGCTCCAAATGTAAAAGAAGGAGACAAGGTTCCGGTAGTTCTGGACGGCGGCCGTGTGGCAGGAGGCCATGACGGCAAAAAAACTCCAGGCGGCGTAAAGATCAAAAAAGGCAAGCTCCGCGGGGTAGAGTCTTTTGGCATGATGTGCTCTATTGAGGAGCTGGGAAGCACAAGAGAAATGTATCCGGAAGCTCCGGAATACGGAATCTATATTTTTCCGGAGGATGCCCCGGTAGGCGAAAGCGCCATCAAAGAGCTTGGACTTGACGATGTTGTTTTTGAATATGAGATCACATCCAACCGTGTAGACTGCTATGGCGTTCTGGGTATTGCCAGAGAGGCAGCAGCGACCTTTAACAAAAAATTCTGTCCTCCTGTTGTAAAAGCTACAGGAAATAATGAGGACGTTTCTGATTACATTAAGGTGACAGTAGAGGATCCGTCTCTTTGTCCCCGCTATACCGCAAGGGTAGTAAAAAATGTAAAAATCGGTCCTTCTCCGAAATGGATGCAGAGATGCCTGGCTACCAATGGAATCCGCCCGATCAATAACCTGGTTGATATTACAAATTATGTAATGGAAGAATACGGACAGCCCATGCACGCATATGATCTGGATCTGATCGAAGGAAATGAGATCATTGTCCGCAGAGCAGAAAACGGAGAAAAGTTTGTAACCCTGGACGGACAGGAACGTATCATGGATGAAAACGTCCTGATGATTTGCGACGGCAAAAAGCCGGTAGGCATTGCGGGAATCATGGGCGGCGAAAACTCCATGATCACAGATCAGGTAAAAACAGTGCTCTTTGAAGCAGCATGCTTTGACGGTACAAACATCCGTCTGTCCTCCAAGAGAATCGGCCTTCGTACAGACGCATCCGGCAAGTTTGAAAAAGGACTTGATCCCAATAATGCCCAGGCAGCCATTGACCGTGCGTGTCAGCTGATGGAAGAGCTTGGGGCAGGTGAGGTTGTGGGCGGCATGGCAGACGTGTGCAGTGAAACAAGAGAACCGTCCAGAGTGCCTTTTGAGCCGGAAAAGATCAATGGGCTTCTTGGTACAGATCTTACAAAAGAAGAAATGCTGGAATACCTTGGCAGAGTGGAACTGACTCTTGATCCGGAAACAAATGAGATCGTGGCTCCTACCTTCCGTCAGGATATTCACTGTATGGCAGATGTGGCAGAGGAAGTGGCAAGATTCTTCGGCTATGATAAGATTCCAACCACTCTTCCTACAGGGGAAGCTACCACAGGCCGTCTTCCTTTTAAGCTGAGAATTGAGCAGATTGCAAGGGACATTGCAGAATACTGCGGATTCTCTGAAGCAATGAGCTACTCCTTTGAAAGTCCTAAGGTGTTTGACAGGCTGCGTATCTCTGAGGACAGTGAGCTGAGAAAGGTAATTACCATCAGCAACCCTCTTGGGGAAGACTACAGCATCATGCGTACTACAACTCTGCATGGAATGCTTTCTTCTCTCGGAACAAATTATAACAGAAGAAATAAAGATGTACGTCTTTATGAGATCGGAAAGGTTTATCTTCCGAAATCTCTGCCTCTTACAGAGCTTCCTGACGAGAGAGTTCATTTTACTCTTGGTATGTACGGAGCAGGCGATTTCTTTGATATGAAAGGTGTCTGCGAAGAGTTCTTTGAAAAGGCAGGCATGAAGAAAAAAGTTTCTTATACACCGGACAGCAATAAACCGTACCTCCATCCGGGAAGACAGGCAAATATCATTTATGAAGGAAAGACCGTAGGTTATCTTGGAGAGGTTCATCCGATCGTTGCAGATAATTACAATATCGGAGAAAAAGCCTATGTTGCAGTGATCGATATTATGGATATTCTGGAATTTGCCGGATTTTCTCATAAATTCACAGGAATTGCAAAATATCCGGCAGTTACCCGTGATTTAAGTATGGTTGTACCAAAGAATGTTCTCGCAGGCCAGATTGAAGCGGTTCTGGACCAGAGAGGCGGAAAGATCCTGGAATCCTATGAGCTTTTTGATATTTATGAGGGAGCCCAGATCAAGGAAGGCTATAAGTCTATGGCGTATTCTGTTGTATTCCGCGACCATGATAAAACTCTGGAAGAGGCTGAGATCACAGCAGCTATGAAAAAAATCCTTAATGGTCTTACAGACCTTGGAATCGAGCTGAGAAGCTGATGAAGCTTTATATTCTGAGACATGGAAAAACAGAATGGAACCGTTTAGGCAAGGTTCAGGGATGTGTGGATATCCCTCTTGCAGAAGAGGGGATTTCTCTTGCCGCCAAAGTAGGCAGGGCATTGAAGGAGGTTCCATTTGATCTCTGCTTTACTAGTCCTCTTACAAGAACAAGACAGACTGCAGAGCTCGTTCTCGGGGAACGGGCAAAGCAGATTCCGGTTATTGTGGATCCGAGAATCCAGGAGATTAATTTTGGCGTTCTGGAGGGTTCCAGGTTTAAGGATGAAAACGGAACTATCCTCAGTGAGGAAATGAAGATCTTTTTTACAGATCCGAAGAATTTTATCCGTCCGGAAAAGGGGGAAAATATTTCAGATATTCTGAAAAGAACAGAGGAGTTCTGGAAGGAGATCACAACAGCTCCTAAGCTGCAGGACAAAACGATCCTGATCTCTTCTCATGGCTGTGCCGTACGGGCGCTGCTTCAGAACATCTACCATGATCCGGAAGATTTCTGGCATGGCTGCGTTCCGCCTAACTGCAGCATTAATGTTGTGGAAGTAAAAGACGGACAGGAAATCCTTATAGAAGAAGATAAATTATATGCATAAAAGCCCGGGCTGCCGTGAATGATTTCGCGGCAGCCTGTTTTTGGTCGTGGCAGAAAACAGGAGATAATCCGTTACTGTGAAGGTCGTGAACAGTAATGATAATCCGGAGTTTGCCATAGTTAGCTGAATATTACAGCTTGTACTGGCGCATATGATATGATATTATGGAAAAAAAGGGTAAATTGTGCGTTTATTTGCCCGCTGTACAAGGCGGATCCTAAGATAATAACCAATGAGGAGGCTTACTATGAAGAAAAAAATTGTAAATGTTGTTTTGTTTCTTGCGGTACTGGCAGCCGCGGTAGCCATGACCCTGTATGTGGGGCAGGGCGCGGTCAGCGTTATGGTTTATAATTTTATCTTTCTTGGCGTTATGGTGGCAATTTATGTTGTGGGAATGTTCGGAGGCATGTTCCGGATGAACCATCTTACTCAATCGCTTGAGAATGCAGCCGCAGAGCTTGGAAATCTTTTCCGCAAACCGGGAAGGATCGGAACAGATCAGGTAGAAACACTGAATGGTATTTTTCATCATCCGTATCTTGACGGAACAATGAATTCCTTTACAGACGGTGTTCTGAAAAGTGAAGAGGGCATTGATGATATTGAAGAATATCTCAATGAAGAGGAACTGGATAATCACATACATAAACGACTTCTGGAAATGGTGCCGGATATTTTTACAAGCCTTGGTATACTGGGAACCTTTGTGGGACTGGTGTGGGGACTTAAAAATTTTGAGCCTTCCAATTATGAGGCTATGACAACTTCGGTGGCCTCTCTTGTAGACGGCATCAAGGTTGCCTTTCTTACGTCTATTTATGGTATTTCTCTGTCCATTGTCTATACCTATGGAATGAAGATTGAGTACTCTTCCATGGCAGAGGCCCTGCAGGCATTTCTGGCAAAGTTTCACAGTCATGTAATGCCTTCCGCAGAAAATGAGTCAAGAAATCTTCTGATCTCCAGCCAGAAGATCCAGACAGCAGCCATGAACCAGATGGCAGAACAGTTTTCCGTACAGATGGCGGACAGCTTTGAGAAAGTGATCACTCCTACATTCAAAAAAATGAATGATTCTCTGGATACTCTGGTATCTTCTGTTACCCGGTGCCAGGAAGATGCGATACGGGAGATCCTGAATGTATTTTTAAAGGAAATGAACGATTCTTTCGGAGTACAGTTTTCGGAGTTTGGAAAAACATTGTCCCAGCTGAAAGAGGCTCAGGCAGACAATGTGAACTACACTACGAATCTTTACCAGGCAATGAGCAGACAGCTCAGCGATTCCTATGCGCAGCATGAGCAGATCATGAAAAAGATCATGGAGGATGCAGGCGCTTCTCAGAAAGAATATATTGAGACAGCGAACCGTATTGTTCAGGATAACCAGCTGATCCAGAAACAGCAGCAGGCAGATTACCAGCATCTTGCGGATTATCTCAAGGAAGCAGAAACATCATCTGCCAAATTCTGGGTAGCCTGCAATCAGACCATGCAGAAGTATGTGGAAGCTGCGGCTCAGGGTATGGACAGAGTGTCTTCTGCCGGCAAAGTAAGCGGAGAGGTTCTTGCTGCCAATAAACGTGTAGTTGAGGCATTTGACGCAAAAATGCAGGAGTTTGCAGAATATCAGAAAAGATCCTACCGTACCATGGAACAGGTCCGGAGACTACTTGCAGATATTTCTGTGGCGAAAAATAACGGGGAGATCCGTCTCAGCGCAGGAAAGACCGCTCAGACGGAATCTCTGGAGCAGCTGAAAGAAATCTTGGAAGCGCAGGGAGAACAGCAGCAGGAGCTTCTGGAAGAAATGTCAGGAAATATAAGGGAGCTGTCCAGAAACGCACAGAAAGGAAAATTCGGCTTATTCAGATAAAAGGAGAAACAGATGCGCAAAAAAAGAAAATCAGAAGACGGGGGATTTAATGTCTGGCGTTCTTATTCAGATATGATGGCAGGCGTATTGCTTTTGTTTGTACTGATCATGTGCGTGACCCTGTTTCAGGCACAGAAAAGCTATAATGAAAGTATTGAGGAACGGGATGAAAAGATTGCTCTGCAGGAGGAGTATACTCTGGAGATCCTTGCCCAGCAAAATGAACTGAATGAGAAGGAAGGTCAACTGAAGGATCAGAACGAACAGCTGAAAACACAGGACGAAAAACTGAAGGATCAGGAAACGCTGCTTTCGGAGTTGGCAGCCAAGCTGAAGGATCAGGAGGCGACACTGAGCACACAGAAAGCGGACCTGGATGAAAAAACAGCTCTTTTAAAGGAACAGCAGGCCCAGATCGACCAGATCATCGGAGTAAAGGCTGATGTGATCGAGGCTCTGAGACAGGAATTTGCAAAAAATAATATCAACGTGGATATTGATACACAGACAGGCGCTCTGACTTTGGAGGCAAGCGTTTTGTTTGATTATGATGAAGCAGAACTGACAGAAGAAGGAAAGCAGGCGCTGGAGCAGGTTCTTCCCATTTACTGTAAGGTTCTTCTTCAGGAAAACTACAGGAACTATCTGGCGGAAATCATTATTGACGGATACACGGACACAGACGGTGATTACAGCTATAACCTCTATCTGTCCCAGCAGCGTTCGCTGGCGGTAGCTCAGTATCTTCTGGATATTCAGGGCAATTTCCTGAATGCGGATCAGAGCCAGCAGCTTCAGGATTATCTTACAGTCAACGGTCATTCTATGGCAAATCCGGTTCTGGATGCTGACGGAAATGTAGACAAGGATGCATCCAGACGAGTAGAAGTAAAGTTTCGTCTGAAAGATGATGAGATGATCGAAGAGCTGAACAAGGTGATGACAGAAGCAGATGCTGAAAATAACGCTGCAGACAACACAGAGAAGAAAACTGCGGAAAAATCACAGAAACAGCCAGCTTCCTAAAATCAGGGACTGTATGTTTTCGGAACAAGAACTGCAGATGTGGCATAAAATAACAATAACATGGTTTATGTATTGGGCACACAGGGAATACTCTGTGGAGACATATGTAAACATCAGGAAAGGTATCACACATGAATGTATTTTTTGGACTGATGATTCCATTTATAGGAACAACACTGGGGTCTGCCTGCGTACTGTTTATGAAAAAAGAACTGAACCCACTGGTGCAGAAAGCGTTTCTGGGCTTTGCATCCGGGGTGATGGTGGCGGCTTCCGTATGGTCCCTTCTGATCCCGGCCATGGACATGAGCGGGGCAATGGGAAAGTTTGCTTTTATTCCGGCAGCAGCAGGCTTGCTTCTGGGAGTGGGATTTTTGCTTATTATGGATAAGACAGTACCTCATCTTCATCTTGGAAGTGAAGAATCTGAAGGCCCTAAGGTGGCTTTAAAAAAAACAACAATGCTTGTCCTTGCAGTAACACTTCACAACATTCCTGAGGGGCTGTCTGCAGGAGCAGTTTTTGCAGGGGTGATGGCCGGAAATGATACAGTGACCATGGCAGGAGCCTTTGCTCTGGCCATTGGCATTGCCATTCAGAATTTCCCTGAGGGAGCCATTATTTCCATGCCTTTAAGAGGCGCGGGGATTTCCCGGGGAAAAGCTTTCCTCTGGGGGGCGGCTTCCGGTATTGTAGAACCCATTGCAGGAGGCGTTACACTTCTTCTGGCATCGCAGATCCAACCCCTTTTACCCTATCTCCTTGCTTTTGCAGCAGGAGCTATGATCTATGTGGTTGTGGAAGAATTGATACCGGAAGCAAATGAGGGAGAACACAGCAATGTGGGAACCATTGCGTTCGCGGTAGGCTTTGTGCTGATGATGGTGCTGGATGTGGCTTTGGGATAAAGGAAAGAGGTTATAATAAAACAGCGATCTATGTCCTGACAGAATTTCAGAAAGCTGCAGTCAGTCGAATGTGTTAAATGAACATGTATACAGTATGCGATAACTGAGAAAATATAAATAAAAAAAGCTTGCAATGCCGGATGTACTATAGTATAATTTAGGCTGTTGTAAAAAAGATGGTCCTCTGTTACAGAATTTATGTATTAAGAACATCCAGAAGAATAGGAGAGAAAAACATGAACGACATTATCAGAAACATTGAAGCTGCTCAGTTAAAAGCAGAAGTGCCGGAGTTCCGCACAGGTGATACTGTAAGAGTACACGCACTGATCAAAGAGGGAAACCGTGAGAGAATCCAGATCTTCGAGGGAACAGTCCTGAAGAGACAGGGTGGAAGCACAAGAGAGACTTTCACAGTAAGAAAGAGCTCCAACGGAGTAGGCGTTGAGAAAACATGGCCGCTTCATTCCCCACATGTAGTTAAGGTAGAAGTAATCCGTTACGGTAAAGTACGCCGTGCAAAACTGAACTACCTGAGAGATCGCGTTGGTAAAGCTGCTAAGGTTAAAGAGCGCGTTAGATAATGACAATTTCAGAGATTTAAAAAGCAGGGACAATAACGACAGCTATTGTCCCTCTTTTTTCAACAGTTGTTGCTCTGATTTTGTTTTGTGCATGGAGAAATCAGATATGGACATTGCAAAAATTAAAAACTGGAAAGAGCATCCGAAGGTTCTGGAGCTGAAAGCAAAGCTGGAAAACAAAAAAGTGCGGGATTCTCTGCGCTGGATCTTTGAGCTTGCCGTTACCCTTGTATTCGCTGCCCTGGTGGCGGTATTAATGTTTCAGACCGTTACCATGCAGGAAAGCTCCATGGAGCCCACTCTTGCAGTGGGGGATCGCTTTTTCATGAATCAGGCAGTATATAAATTTTCTTCTCCTCAGAGAGGAGATCTGATCGTGTTCCGTACAAATGCCAGTGATGATGCAGCTCTTCATATCCGTCGTGTTATAGGACTGCCCGGAGAGACTGTTCAGATCCGGGACGGCGTGATCTACATAGACGGAGAAGTATATGACGAGGCGGCAGACTACCCGGAAATCCAGAATCCGGGACTGGCAGAGAATGGCGTTAGCCTGAAATCCAATGAATATTTTGTACTGGGAGACAACAGAAATAACAGTGAGGACAGCCGGTATGCAGATATCGGTACAGTAAAAAAACGCTATATTGTGGGTAAGCTCTGGTTCCTCTGTTCGCCCATAGAAAAAGCGGGATTTTTGAAAGGCTAGGTAATATATGAACGTACAGTGGTATCCTGGTCATATGACCAAGGCAAAAAGACAGATGCAGGAAGACCTTAAACTGATCGACCTGATCATAGAGCTGGTTGACGCAAGAGTTCCTCTTTCCAGCAGAAATCCGGACATTGACAGACTGGGACAGAACAAGTCCAGGCTGATCCTTCTGAACAAAGCGGATCTGGCAGATGAAAGACAGAATGAAGCCTGGAAAGAATATTTTCAGGGAAAAGGCTTTCATGTGGTAAAAGTAGATTCCCGAAACGGAGCAGGAATGAAAAATATCCAGAATGTGATTCAGGAGGCCTGCAAAGAAAAAATAGAAAGAGACAGAAAACGCGGAATCAAAAACCGTCCTGTCCGGGCTATGGTGGCAGGAATCCCCAATGTGGGAAAATCTACATTTATTAATTCATTTGCAGGCAAGGCCTGCGCCAAAACAGGAAACCGTCCCGGTGTTACAAAGGGAAAACAGTGGATCCGTCTGAATAAGAATGTAGAGCTTCTTGATACGCCGGGAATCCTATGGCCGAAATTTGAGGATCAGGAGGTAGGGATCCGTCTGGCTTTTGTGGGCTCTATCAAAGACGATATTCTGAATATGGAAGAGCTTGCACTGACTTTGATCGGATATCTGAAAGAAAAATATCCGGGCGTATTAAATGCCCGTTATGAGGTAAGTGAAGAAGAGGAGAACCTGGGTGTTCTGGAAGGAATTGCCAGAGCCAGAGGCTGCCTGAAAAAAGGGGAAGAGCTGGATTATGCCAAGGCTTCGGGGATTCTTTTTGACGATTTCCGAAGCGGAAAGCTTGGCCGTATTACCCTGGAATGGGCGCCTGCGGAGTAAAAAAGATGAAAACGATCACAGAGATAAAAAATGAGTTTGCCTCTGCTTCTTTAGAGGAAAAGAAAGCTCTCTGTCAGCTGTATGCAGAGGATGAGAGAAGCGGAGTAAGGAAGCTGATAGAGAAGTGCCGTAAAGAAGAAGCAGCTCTTGAAAAGGAGCTCTTACGTATGGAGCACATGATGGAATATGAACATAAATATGAGCATCTGGGATATTTATGCGGTATTGACGAAGTGGGAAGGGGACCTCTTGCAGGCCCTGTGGTTGCCTGCGCTGTGATCCTTCCAAAAGATCATGGGATTCTTTACCTGAATGATTCCAAAAAGCTGACTGCAAAAAAGCGGGAAGAGCTTTATGAGGTGATTCTTGAGAAGGCAGTTTCAGTGGGAATTGGAATGGCAGGACCTGCCCGCATTGATGAGATCAATATTCTTCAGGCAACCTATGAGGCTATGCGCCAGGCAATCGAAAAGCTTTCTGTACGGCCGCAGCTTCTTCTCAACGATGCAGTGACCATTCCGGCAGTGGAAATCCCCCAGGTTCCCATTGTCAAGGGAGATGCAAAAAGCGCTTCCATTGCCGCAGCCAGCATTGTGGCAAAGGTTACAAGGGACAGGCTTATGGAAGAGTATGATGCGGCTTTGCCGGAATACGGATTTGCTTCCAATAAGGGATATGGTTCTGCGGAGCATATAGAAGCCTTAAAAAAATACGGACCTTCCCCTATTCACAGAGCCAGCTTTATTACTCATTTTGTATAGAGAAAACGAAAAGGCAAAAGCTCTTTCGGAAAGTAATTACATAAGATACCTACACAGACAGGAAATGAGAGAGAAGGATCAATAAACGTGAGCTGGGCAGTCGTTATGAAAAACAGGCGGCTGCTTTTTTAAAACAACAGGGATTGTATATAAAAGCCCGGAATTTCCGCTGCAGATCCGGGGAAATAGACCTGATCGCCAGAGACGGAAGATATCTGGTTTTTGTGGAAGTAAAGTACCGGCATACTTCCGGCAGCGGCGGAGCATCGGCAGCGGTAAATTATAAAAAGCAGAAAATGATCAGCCGGGCTTCTCTGTTTTATCTTGTACGCTATGGGTATCCGGAGGATACGCCCTGCAGATTTGATGTTGTGGCTATTGACGGACAGAATATCCAGTGGATAAAAAATGCCTTTGATTACTGCGGATAAAAAAGGAGAGATTTTATGAAAATCCTATGGCATCAGGAAAACATGCCTCATATGAATGTCAGAAAAAATAAGGGAGTGACTTATCTTACCTGGCCGGAGTTTGAAAAAATTCCGGGTTTTGTACACGGGTTCAGCACCAGGCTTGGAGGAGTCAGTGAGGGGATTTATTCTTCTATGAATCTGAGCTTTACAAGAGGCGATAAGGAGGAGGCTGTGCGGGAAAACTATAACAGGATTTCTGCTGCCCTGGGCTTTTCGCCGGAGGACATTGTAACCTCGGATCAGACCCACACTGCCAATGTCCGTGTGATAACCGCTGAGGACAGGGGAAACGGAATCACAAAGCCCCGTCCTTACACGGATGTAGACGGAATGATAACCAATGTGCCGGGCCTTGTACTGGCAACCTTTTATGCGGACTGTGTGCCTCTTTATTTTGCAGATCCTGTCCATAAGGCAGTGGGCCTTTCTCATTCCGGATGGAGAGGTACTGCGGCAGGAATCGGGGCGGTTACGGTAAAAGAACTTCAGAAGCATTATGGGACCCGCCCGGAGGATATTTATGCGGCTATAGGGCCTTCCATCTGTCAGGACTGCTATGAGGTCAGTGAAGATGTGATTCTGGAATTTCAGAAAACATTTTCCAGGGAATTATGGAAGGATATTTTTTACAGAAAAGAAAACGGGAAATATCAGCTGAATCTCTGGGAGGCAAACCGTCAGATTCTGCTTGGGGCAGGGATTCTTCCGGAACATATTTCCATGCCGAATCTCTGTACCTGCTGCAATCCGGAGTTCCTTTATTCTCACAGGGCCTCTCAGGGAAAAAGAGGAAATCTGGGAGCGTTTCTGGGAATAAAGCGGTAAGACAGGGGCTCGTCCGGAGAAGCTTATTCTGCAGCGTTTTTACAGATGCTGCCCTGAATGATAAGTAAAAGCACAAAAAAGCACAGAAGTCTGTGCTTTTTTTGATGACAGAAACTATTATTTACTGTCCGTTTACTCTGGTCATCAGATCCATGATCTTTTCGTTGCTGGAGCGTACCTTTTCAACAGAAACATCATGATTGATAATATCGATAATACTTGCAAGATATTTGCTCATATTTGCTTCAACATAGTACGGTTTGGTAAGAAGCTCCGGAATACGGTAGTTCAGGTTTGTGGTGATAACCTTATCGATCCAGCCTTTTTCGTAATATTCATCGAATTTAGCCAGTCCGTCCGTGAACAGTCCGTATGTAGTGCAGATAAACACGCGCTTTGCGTGACGCTCTTTGATCTGCTTTGCCACATCCAGCATACTCTCTCCGGAGGAGATCATATCGTCGATAATAACAACGTCCTTGCCTTCTACAGAATCGCCAAGGAACTCGTGTGCCACGATCGGGTTCTTTCCGTTTACGATAGTAGAGTAATCTCTTCTCTTATAGAACATACCCATGTCTACGCCAAGGATATTGGAGAAATAAACCGCTCTTGACATAGCGCCTTCGTCCGGGCTGATGATCATCAGATGATCGTTGTCCAGTTTGAAGTCAGGAACATTTTTTACAAGCGCCTTCAGGAACTGATAGGTTGGGAAAAAGTTGTCAAATCCATTCAGCGGGATGGAGTTCTGTACACGGGGATCATGAGCGTCAAAAGTAATGAAGTTGGATACGCCCATATCGCTTAATTCTTTCAGTGCCAGAGCGCAGTCAAGGGACTCTCTCTTGGAACGGCGGTGCTGACGTCCTTCATACAGAAACGGCATGATCACATTGATTCTGTGAGCCTTTCCTGTAGCTGCGGAAATGATTCTTTTCAGGTCCTGATAATGATTGTCCGGGGACATATGGTTCTCGTGACCGCATACAGTGTACGTTTCGCTGTAATTTGTAACATCCACCATAATAAAAAGGTCTGTTCCGCGGACGGATTCTTTGATATAGCCTTTTCCTTCTCCGGTGCCGAAGCGTACACATTCACATTCTACAAGGAAGGATGGTTCGCAGTATCCCTGAGGAATGATCTCAGATTTTTTCTTGGCAACCAGCTCTTTACGGAATTTTACAAGTTTCTTGTCAACCTCCTTTGCAAGATCCTGGCAACCGGAAAGGGCTGCAATACGAATCGGCGCAACCGGAAGGGATTTTTCAAGTAACTCTATATTCGGCATAATTTTCCTCCTGAGTTTTGTTTATATTTTGTTTATAAAAAATAAAACCATAATACATTTATATCATTTGCCCCAAAGCCCGTCAAGGAATTTATTGTTTTTCGCCTGTAAAAATCATATTGTATACAAAAATGTACGCGATTCAGTCAGAGCAGAAGAATGAACAGATCTGTCTGCCGTGGATTCGATAAGAGCGTATTTTGCCAGGCGGGTTCCGGGATTTGGTCAGCAGAATGCGAAAATGCCCTGTGGAATATTGCCGGTGAAGGGCTGCTCCTGCTGTTTCTGTGTAGGCGGCTGCTCTTTATACTTGACAGCGCAGGCCGGGGTGATATAAAATTTGCAGTTGTTTTTTATGTGTAAAATTGTTATGATGATTACAGCTTACAGTACGGACAGCAGGCGACAGGGTGTGTCTGTACAGGCGGAAGAAAGGGATTTTATGAAAAAAAAGAAGCATATCATCTCCAGGGTCCTGCCGGGAAGTATTGCCCAGGAACTGGAGCTTGAGCCGGGAGATATCCTGGCTGCCATAAATGACACTCCGGTGGAGGATGTTTTTGATTATCGTTATCTGATGAACGATGAATTTGTGACACTTCTCATTGAAAAAGCAGACGGCGAGCTGTGGGAACTGGAAGTGGAAAAAGAATATGAGGAAGATCTGGGGATCGAGTTTGAAAACGGGCTTATGGATGAGTACCGCTCCTGCACCAACCGCTGTATTTTCTGCTTTATTGATCAGATGCCTCCGGGAATGAGAGAAACTCTTTATTTTAAGGATGACGATTCCAGACTTTCTTTTCTTCAGGGAAATTATGTGACTCTGACAAATATGAGCCAGAAGGATATTGACCGGATCATTCAGTACCGTCTGGAGCCTATTAATGTTTCGTTTCAGACAATGAATCCTGAGCTTCGCTGCAAAATGCTTCATAACCGCTTTGCAGGAGAGGCTCTTTTAAAGGCAGACCAGCTTTATGAGGCCGGGATTACCATGAACGGTCAGATCGTTCTCTGTAAGGGCGTCAATGATGGAAAAGAACTGGAATTCAGTCTGGAAAAGCTTTCTGCATATGCGCCTGTGCTTCAGAGCGTGTCCGTGGTTCCGGTAGGACTTTCAAAGTTTCGTCAGGGCCTGTATCCTCTGGAGCCTTTTAAGAAAGAGGATGCGGTAAAGGTTCTGGAGCAGATTCACCGCTGGCAGGAAAAAATGTTCCGGGAGCATGGGATTCATTTTGTACATGCGTCTGATGAATGGTATCTCCTTGCGGAACAGGAGCTTCCGGAAGAGGAGCGCTATGACGGATATCTTCAGCTGGAAAACGGAGTGGGAATGCTGAGACTTCTGGAAACGGAGGTGCGCAGCGCAGTGGATGCCCGTTCGGGAGATGACAGAGCGGCGGAAATGACCATTGCCACAGGAAAGCTTGCGGGCCCGTATCTGGAAAAGTGTGTAAAAATGATACAGGAAAAATATCCGAATATAAAGATTCGTGTAAAGGTGATCACCAATAACTTTTTCGGGGAACTGATCACAGTTTCAGGACTGATCACAGGAACTGATCTGAAAGAGCAGCTTGCAGGTCTGGATTTGGGAGAAAGGCTTCTGATCCCCTGTAATATGCTTCGAAGCGGGGAGGATATTTTCCTTGACGATGTTTCTGTGCGGGAACTGGAAGATGCGCTGGGAACAGAAATTGTAGTTGTAGATGAAAACGGAGCAGATCTGGTGGCTTCTGTACTGGATGCTCCGGATCATAATAAACAGATAAGGAGACAGATGTATGAGCAAACCAGTAGTAGCCATCGTGGGCAGGCCTAATGTGGGTAAGTCCACGCTGTTTAATGCGCTTGCCGGAGAGATGATTTCTATTGTAAAAGATACTCCGGGCGTTACAAGAGACAGGATTTATGCAGATGTAACATGGCTGGATAAGTCCTTTACCATGATCGATACAGGCGGAATTGAGCCGGAGAGCGGAGATATTATTTTATCTCAGATGAGAGAGCAGGCCCAGATCGCCATTGACACTGCGGACGTGATTGTTTTTATTACAGATGTGCAGCAGGGTCTGGTGGATTCTGATGCGAAAGTGGCAGATATGCTCCGCCGCAGCAAAAAGCCTGTAGTGCTTGTGGTAAATAAGGTGGACAGCCTTCAGAAATATATGATGGATGTTTACGAGTTCTATAATCTGGGAATCGGCGAGCCGATTGCCATTTCAGCGGCAAACCGTACCGGCCTGGGCGATATGCTGGACGAGGTAGTAAAAGAATTTCCGGAAGACGCAGATACAGAGGAAGAGGATGACATTCCGAAGATCGCTGTTGTAGGAAAGCCTAATGTAGGAAAGTCATCTCTGATCAATCATCTTCTGGGAGAAGACCGTGTGATCGTTTCTGATATTGCCGGAACCACCAGAGATGCAGTTGATGCCAGAGTAAAATGGCAGGGTCGGGATTACATTTTTATTGATACAGCCGGTCTTCGCCGGAAGGGTAAGGTAAAGGAGGAGATTGAGCGATACAGCGTGATACGTACAGTAACAGCTGTGGAACGGGCCCATGTGGTAGTGATCGTTATTGACGCTACAGAGGGCGTTACAGAACAGGATGCAAAAATTGCCGGAATCGCTCATGAAAGAGGCAAGGGCGTGATCATTGCTGTAAATAAATGGGATGCCATTGAAAAGGATGACAAAACCATTTATAAACACACCAACCGTATCCGCGAGGTGCTGGCATATATGCCTTATGCGGAGCTTGTATTTATTTCCGCAAAAACAGGACAGAGGATCAACCGTCTGTTTGAGACCATTGACGCAGTAATCGAAAATCAGACCCTGCGTATCCAGACAGGTGTGCTGAACGAGATTCTTTCAGAGGCCATTGCCATGCAGCAGCCGCCGTCTGACAGAGGCAAGCGTCTGAAAATTTATTATATGACTCAGGTGGGAGTAAGACCACCGACATTTGTGATCTTTGTCAATGACAGAGAACTGATGCATTTCTCTTATACCAGATATCTGGAAAATAAGATCCGTGATGCATTTGGATTCAGAGGAACTTCTCTGAAATTTATTATCCGTCAGCGGGGAGAGAAGGAATAGGAGCGGTTATGGAGCGTTTGATTTGTCTGGCCATCGGATATGTATGCGGGCTGTTTCAGACTTCTTACATTATCGGAAGGCTTCATAAAACAGATATCAGAGAACACGGAAGCGGAAATGCAGGAACTACCAATGCCCTGCGTACCTTTGGAAAAAAGGCGGGGATCCTGACACTTCTGGGGGACTGTCTGAAGTGTGTGGCAGCGATTGTTCTTGTGCGTGTTTTCCTTGGAAAGACTTATGGAGATATTCTTCCGCTTCTGAGTCTGTATGCGGCGGCGGGCTGTATTCTGGGACATAATTTTCCTTTTTACCTGAAGTTCCGGGGAGGAAAGGGAATTGCTGCTTCGGTGGGTTTTATCCTTGCCTTTGACTGGAGGATCTTCCTGATATGCGCAGTGATCTTTTTTGCGCTGTTCTTTACGACCCATTATGTGTCCTTATGCTCTCTGAGTGCTTATCTGGCTGCTTTTGCGGCAATCATCGTTCTGGGTCAGGGAGGGGCCTATGGCATGGATGCTTCTCATACCATGGAAATGTATGTGGTTATGGGGCTGCTTACAGCGCTGGCTTTTTTCCGCCACAGAGCAAATATTATGCGGCTGGCAAAAGGCACAGAGAACCGTGTTTATCTTGGGAAAAAAGATAAAAAATAAGAAAGGTCAAAAAGGTGGAGAAAATGGCGAAAGTAAGTGTGTTGGGAGCAGGGAGCTGGGGAACTGCTCTGTCTCTTCTTCTCTGTAAAAACGGCCATGAGGTAACCCTCTGGTCTGCTCTTGAGGACGAAGTGCGTATGCTCTGCGAAAAGAGAGAGCATGAATCCAAGCTTCCCGGAGTGCGCCTTCCGGAGGATATGAAGATCACTGCAGACCTGGAAGACAGTCTGCAGGATCCGGACGTAGCGGTGCTGGCAGTGCCGTCTCCTTTTACCAGAAGCACAGCTCACAGAATGGCGCCTTTTGTAAAAAAAGGACAGATCATTGTGAACGTGGCCAAAGGTGTGGAAGAACATACTCTGATGACTTTAAGCGAGATCATCAGTGAGGAGATCCCTCAGGCAGATGTCTGTGTTCTGTCAGGTCCAAGCCATGCGGAGGAGGTGGGAAAAGGTCTTCCTACAACCTGTGTGGTCAGTGCAGAAAAAAGAGAAACTGCAGAATACCTGCAGGGGATCTTTATGAGCCCTGTTTTCCGTGTGTATACCACTCCGGATATTCTGGGAGTAGAGCTTGGAGGCGCGCTGAAAAACGTGATCGCCCTTGCGGCAGGAACAGCGGACGGTCTGGGATATGGAGATAATACCAAGGCCGCCCTGATCACCAGAGGCATTGCGGAAATTTCCCGTCTTGGCACCAAAATGGGTGCCAGAGCGGAAACCTTTTACGGCCTTTCGGGAATCGGCGATCTGATCGTAACCTGCGCCAGTGTTCACAGCCGTAACAGAAAAGCCGGTTATCTTATGGGAAAAGGCTATACCATGCAGGAAGCCATGGATGAGGTAAAAATGGTGGTGGAAGGCGTTTATTCTGCAAGAGCGGCAAAAAGTCTTGCTGAGAAATATCAGGTGGAAATGCCGATCATTGAAGAAGTGAACAAAGTGCTTTTTGAAGACAAGCCTGCCGCAGATGCAGTGCGTGATCTGATGCTCAGGGATAAAAAAGTAGAAACACCCATGCTTCCCTGGCAGTAAAACAGTGAGCAGGAAGAAAAACAGAATTTTGGCTCAGAGGGAAGAGGAAGCCGTCTGAGCTGTATATGAAAAAAAGAAGCGCCTGTCCGCAGCTGACATATCAGCTATGGGCAGGCGTTTCTGTTAAGCCTGAATGCTCATAGTTATAAGGGGATCCCTCTTAAATCTTCCGGAACATGAGAGCTGTGGTAATCCTGGTTCAGAGTATCCAGAAGATCCATATCCTCCTGGTCAATGGAAAAATCAAAAATTCTTGCATTGGCAGCGATGCGCTCCGGATTGGTTGATTTGGGGATTACGGAAATTCCTTTCTGAACAGCCCAGCGAAGTCCTACCTGAGCCGGTGTGTGCGCATACTTTGTTCCGAGAACACAGAGAACATCGTGATCCAGATAGGCTCCTCTTGCCAGAGGCGCATAGGCCTGTACCTGAATGCCGTTGTCCTGGCAGTAGTCGATCAGTTCTTTCGGATAACACAATGGATGACATTCAATCTGATTTACAGCCGGTACAATGCCGGATATTTTTTTCAGCTCTTCCAGATTGTGGATGTTAAAGTTGCTGACGCCAATGGAACGGGCGCGCCCGGAGCTTAATATTTTTTCCATTTCCTTCCATGTGCTCAGATAACAGCCGGGTACCGGCCAATGAACCAGGTAGAGATCAATGTAATCCAGACCCAGGCGATCAAGGCTTCTCTGAAATGCTCCGCTTATGTCACCCAGACGCTGGGCGGTATTCCAGACCTTTGTGGTGATGAAAAGTTCTTTTCTGGAAACGCCGCATCTGGCGATTCCTCTGCCTACGCCTTCTTCGTTTTTGTAAACAGAAGCAGTATCAACCAGGCGATAGCCGTTCTGCACGGCGCTGATCACGGCATTTTCTGCTTCGTTATCTTCGGTGGCTTTATATACACCCAGTCCTAAAAGGGGCATTTTCTGATCGTTGTTTAAAAATACAGCGGTTGTCAAAGCAGTTCCTCCTTGCCTTTGGCCTGTTTCAGACCGATTCCAACATATTTGTTTACTCGCATGTATACTATTATACCATATAAATGTGAAAGAAGAACATCAAATTTATTAAATATTTACTACGAAGAGGACAGAATATATTATGTTAATAAAAAAACATTAATGTTATAAAAATAACAAAAAAATAATGTTATAGAAAAATAACACAAATATACAGAAGCAGAAGGAAAGATTTCCTGCTATTTTATATGAATTTAATGATTATTTCCTTGCGTATCCAGGGGGAAAGATGTATAATAACTATAATTGATAAATTCTTGTCATAAGTCTGCACTTTTTTAAAAAGTGGAGGTTCTGTTTCCCGGAGGAGACAGAGAAAGGAGAAGATAAAATGCACCTTATTAAAGACGAAAACGGCAATCTGATCCAGCACGGACATGAGCATGTCCATGAACACACTCATGAGCATACCCATGCGGACGGAGTGACACATTCTCACGCCCACACTCATGAGAGCGGCGGAGAACATGCTCATTCTCACGGAGAAGGATGTCAGGAACATACACATGAACACTGTGGTTCCTGCCAGGAAGGCGACTGCAAAAAAGAAACCATTGCTCTTCTGACTTATATGCTCCAGCACAATGAGCATCACGCACAGGAACTTGACCAGATGGCGGAAAATCTGGACAAGATGGGGCTGGCAGCTTCTGCAAAAGCCATCCGCGATGCAGTTGCTGACTTCCAGAAAAGCAACATGCGTCTGGGACTTGCCCTGACACTTGTAAAAGAGGAACTGAAATAACAGACAGAAGATCAGGAGGTGGCACCAATGTGTCTTGCAACTGTATACAAAGAAAGTGACGATTCCGTTATTTTTAAAAATGTAAGCCGTATTGATGTGGACGGAGACAAAGTGATCCTCCGGGACATTATGGGAGATGAGAGAGTTGTGGAAGGCCGCATTCTCATGGTAGATCTGGCAAACAGTATTGTAAAGCTCTGCTGTGAATAACATATGCCCGTGGATCTGACAGACCGGATCTGTTAAAAAATAAAAATACGCGGAGGTAAGAGGAAATGACAGCAGTAAAGTTATCTGACATGATGAAAAAAAGACAGCTTCTGTCCTTTGAGCTGTTTCCTCCCAAAACAGACCGGGGAATGGCAAATCTGTCAGAAACCATTCAGCAGCTGTGCAGATATAAACCGGAATATATTTCTGTTACTTACGGAGCCGGCGGTGGAAATGTTGGAGCTAACCGTCAGGTATGCCGGATGGTCAGAAACGCTGGGACTGTACCGGTCACTCATTTTACAGTGATCAGAAACACAAAGCAGGGAATCAGGGAACAGCTTGAAACTTATCTGAAAGAGGGCGTGGATCATATCCTTGCGCTGCGCGGGGATTTTCCGAGAGGCGAAACCTCAACAGGCGGAGATTTTAACTATGCCACAGATCTTGTAAAGTTTATCCGTGATGAATTCGGGGAACAGTTTGAGATCGCGGTGGCGGGGTCTCCGGAAGGCCATATTTCCTGCCGCAGTCCGGAGGCAGATATCGGAGTCCTTAAGATGAAACAGGACAATGGGGCCGACTATATTATGACTCAGCTGTGCTGGGATATGGAACAGTTTGAAAGATGGCTGGATAAGATACGGAAGGCAGGAGTGACCCTGCCGGTGGATGTGGGCATCATGCCGATCCTGGATCAGGCGGCAACCATTAACATGGCCCTTTCCCGTAATGGCTGTGTGATGGACCGTGAGCTTTCCAGGCTGATCTCCAAATACTGGATTTTCCCCAATCCTTTCGACAAAGCGCCTTTTGACGATTCGCTTGAACAGAAAAAAGCAGACTTTAAAAAGGCGGGAATTGAATACACGATCAGACAGATCGACAAATACCGTTCTCTTGGCGTAGAGGGGATCCACCTGTATGCCATGAACAAATGGAAAGACGTATCCCAGATCATTGAGAGGTCCGGTATACGCACGCTTATTTAAAATTGACACAATCAGGAGGCTGACTGTTTTATGGCACATGTAATTGCCGTCGCCGGAAAAGGCGGCGTAGGAAAGACAACCTTATGCGGAATGCTGATTCAGTATCTCTGCGAGCAGGGAAAGGGACCTGTTCTTGCTGTGGATGCGGATGCCAATTCCAATTTGAATGAAGTTCTCGGTGTTAAGGTAGATACAACACTGGGAGATGTCCGCGAAGAGATCGCTCAGGCTGAGATGGCGGCAAAGAGCCCTATCCCGGCAGGAATGTCCAAAGCAGACTATGCGGAGGTACGTTTTGAGGACGCTCTTATTGAGGACGATGATTTTGATCTGCTTGTTATGGGAAGAACCCAGGGAAAAGGCTGCTACTGCTATGTAAACGGTCTTCTTCAGGCACAGCTTGCAAAATATCAGAATAATTATCCATATTTTGTGGTCGATAATGAGGCGGGGATGGAACACATCAGCCGAGGCGTTCTTCCGAGTATGCAGACTGCCATTCTTGTAAGCGACTGTTCCAGAAGAGGAATTCAGGCAGTGGGAAGGATCGCCAGGCTGATAGAGGAATGTAATATGCATCCTTCTACAGTGGGCCTGATCGTAAACCGCGCTCCGAAAGGGGAACTGAACCCGGGAGTTCTGGAGGAGATTGAAAATCAGGGACTGAATCTTCTGGGAGTGGTTCCTCAGAATGATGCGGTTTATGAATATGACTGCGAGGGTCGTCCCACAGCATCCCTTCCGGAGGATAATCCTGTGAAACAGGCTCTCAGAAAAATTGTGGATAATCTGAATTTATAATATATCTGAATATTCCTGCTGCGGATGCGGCAGGGATAACGTGCCGGAGAACATATTCCGGCCGCTTTTTACACACGGAAATAACCCATGGGCGGGGATGGGTTTCGCCTGCGGAGTTATTATAAAAAACGAGAAAAATATACATGAATCATTCTTGTATCATTAAAAGGAGGTCAACAATGAGTGAATTCAAATTAACGACAGTGGAAGAGTTTGAAGCTGCCACCAACAGGCTTCTGGAGACCGGAGCTAAAGTTGGCGCGGATTCCTGGCAGATGCGTGTGAAAAACCAGACCCCACACTGCAAGTTCGGCGAGAAAGGTATCTGCTGCCGTATCTGTTCCATGGGACCATGCCGTATCACTGCAAAAGCACCGAGAGGTATCTGCGGATGCGACGTACACGGTATCGTAGGAAGAAACTTCCTGAAATTTACAGCAGGCGGAGCAGCTACTCATTCCGATCACGGACGTGAGATCTGTCACACACTGCACTGTACAAAAGCAGACGGAAATTATACCGTAAAGGATCCTGAGAAACTGATCCGCATCGCAAAAGAGTGGGGTGTGGAAACAGAGGGCAGAGATATCTATGATCTGGCTCATGAGATGGCTGAGGTTGGTCTTATGGAATACGGAAAACCGTTTGGTTACCAGAGATTCCTGGACAGAATGCCGGAAGGCCAGAAGGAAAAACTGATCGAGAACGAGATCGCGCCACGGGCAATCGACAGAGAAGTTTCTGCTTCTTTACATATGACTCATATGGGATGTTCTTCTCTTCCGGAGGCTCTTGTAAAACAGTCTCTGCGCTGCGGTCTTGCTGACGGATGGGGCGGTTCCATGATGGGAACAGAATTCTCTGACGTTCTGTTCGGAACCCCGAAGCCGATCGACACTGAGGCAAACCTTGGCGTTATGGTTGAAGAGAATGTAAACATTGTTGTTCACGGACATGATCCGAGTCTTTCTGAGATGATTTGTGAATATGCAGACAGCAAGGAAATGATCGACTATGCAAAATCCGTAGGAGCAAAGGGAATTACAGTATCCGGTGTATGCTGTACTTCAAACGAGGTTGCAATGCGCCGCGGTATTCCGATGGCAGGTAACTTCCTGCAGCAGGAAAACGTTGTTCTCACAGGAGCATGTGAGGCGATCGTTGTAGACGTTCAGTGTATTTTCCCAGCACTGGGACCACTGAGCAAATGTTTCCATACAAAATTCGTAACAACTTCTCCGATCGCTCAGATGCCTGATTCTGAATTTATCAGATTCAATGCAGAAACAGCAGGAGAGAATGCAAAGGCAATCGTTAAGATGGCGATTGATAACTTCAAGAACAGAAAACCGGAGCTTGTACACATTCCGCAGCTGAAACAGAAAGCTACTGTAGGCTACTCCTTAGAGGCAATTGTAAAAGTTCTGGACGGCGTTACCAACTCTCAGGTTGATGAGCTTGGAACAACAAAACCGCTTCTTGAGTGCATCACTTCCGGCGTTATCCGCGGTGCTGTTGCCATGGTTGGATGCAACAACCCGAAGATCCGTCCTGACTATGCGCACATTGAGCTTATGAAAAAATGTATTGCAAATGATATTATCATCATTGCTTCCGGATGTTCAGCACAGGCAGCTGCAAAAGCAGGTCTTATGGACAAGGCTGCAAAAGATCTCTGCGGTGACGGTTTGAAACGAGTATGTGAACTGGCAGATATCCCGCCTGTATTACACATGGGCTCCTGCGTAGATATTTCACGTATGATGAACCTTGCGGCAGCACTGGCTAAGGATGCAGGTCTTCAGATCCATCAGCTTCCGGTAGTAGGCTGTGCTCCTGAGTGGATGTCCGAAAAAGCAGTATCCATCGGTAACTATGTTGTTGGTACCGGTATTGATACCTTCCTTGGCGTTGATCCTTATGTTGAAGGTTCTGACCAGATGGGACAGCTTCTTACAGGGGGAACAAGACAGTGGACAGGCGCTGCTTACACAGTTGAGAAAGACATTGACAAATTAGTTGATCTGATGATCGAAAGAATCGAAGAAAAGAGAACTGCTCTGGGCATCTAAGGATTCCGGCAGTGAATATTTGACAAAGGTGGATGACATAAAATGAAAATTGCAGTTACAGGAAAAGGCGGTGTGGGAAAAACCACATTTGCGGCAACACTGGCCCGTTTATATGCGGCAGAGGGAAGACCTGTGCTTGCGGCGGATGTAGATCCGGATGCAAATCTTGGTCTTGCGCTGGGATTCGATGAAGAAACACTTGATTCCATTGTACCCATCTCCAAAATGCGTAAGCTGGTAGAGGAGAGAACCGGGGCTTCCGCAAACAATCAGTTTTACCATCTGAATCCCAGGGTGGACGATATTCCGGAAAAATACGGAAAGGTCTGCAACGGGGTCAGGCTGCTTGTTCTTGGAACTGTGGAAACAGGGGGCGGCGGATGCGTATGTCCGGAGCATGTAATGCTGAAGCGTATTATCAATAACCTTGTCCTTCGCAGGGAGGATGTGGTGATCCTTGATATGGAAGCAGGGCTGGAGCATCTGGGAAGAGGGACGACCGAAGGCGTAGATGCCTTTGTGGTTGTGATCGAGCCGGGTGCAAGAAGTGTTCAGACATACAAAAACGTGAAGCGTCTTGCAAAGGACCTTGGTGTGGCGCAGGTGAAGGTTGTGGCAAACAAGGTGAGAAATCAGGACGACGAAGCCTTTATCATGGAAAAGATTCCACAGGAAGATCTTTTAGGTATGATCCACTATAATACAGATGTGATCGATGCGGATCGACAGGGAAAATCCCCCTTTGATTTCAGCGAAGAGGTCACAGGTGAGATCAGAAAAATCAAAGACAGGATTGATCATCAGTGATCATAAAATAGGAGGTATAACAGTGACTTTATTTGAAAGTGTTTTCGCGGGAAATGATGCGGTTTATGGCCTCACTGAGAATGCCATTGACCAGGCTATTGAAACACATGGTGCGGACAAAGCTGTCAGCTTTCCGAATACAGCTTATTCCCTTCCATGCTACTATGCAGTAACAGGAACCAAGGTTGGTACTCTTGCAGAGTTAAAGGAAGCTCTTGCAGTTGTAAAAACTCTTATGACAAGAGAAAAAAGAACACATGACGCATTTATGTCAGGTGTTGCAACAGCTCTCTGCGCAGAGTTCATCGAGGTTCTGAAATACATCGACGGAGCAACTCCTTATGAAGAGCCATGCTACGGACATCTTGCAGATGCAGTGATCCGTGAGCTTGGTGTACCGCTTGTAACAGGCGATATCCCGGGTGTTGCAGTAATCCTTGGCAAGGCAGCTTCCGCAGAAGAGGCAGCAGCTCTTGTAAAATCCTATCAGGCGCAGGGTATCCTTGTAACACTGGTAGGCGATATCATTGATCAGCTTGCTGAGATCAACTACAAAACAGGCGCAAATGTACGTGTGATCCCGCTTGGAAAAGACGTTACATCTGTAATCCATGTTGTATCTGTTGCTCTTCGTGCAGCTCTGATCTTCGGTAACGTAAAACCGGGCGATGCAGCAACTCTGATGGAATACACAATGAAACGTGTTCCTGCATTTGTAAATGCATTTGCTCCTCTGAACGACGTGATCGTAGCATGCGGCGCAGGCGCTATCGCACTTGGATTCCCAGTAATCACAAACCAGGCTGACGTTCCGAGAGTTCCGAAGAGCCTGATCTGCCAGACAGACGTTTCCAAGTGGAACGCAACTTCTCTGGAAGCCCGTGACATTAAGATCAAGATCACAAACATTGATATCCCGGTTGCATTTGCATCTGCATTCGAGGGCGAGATCATCCGTCGTAAAGATATGCAGGTTGAGTTTGACGGCTCCCGCGTGGACTGTGCAGAGCTTGTTCAGACCTGTGACGCAAGCGAGGTAGAGGATCACAAGATCACAGTGATCGGACCGGAAGCTGACGAGATGGAGCTTGGAAGCAAAAACAGCATCGCTTATGTGGTTAAGGTTGCAGGCAAAAACATGCAGGCAGACTTTGAGCCGGTTATCGAGCGTAAATTCCATAACTACATCAACTGCATTGAGGGTGTATACCATACAGGCCAGAGAGATATGCAGCGTATCCGTATCAGCATCGATGCATTTAACGCAGGCTTCAGAATCAAACATCTTGGTGAGGTTCTTTACGCACAGGTTAAAAATGAGTTTGACGCAGTTGTTGACAAATGCGAGGTTGTGATCTACACAGATCCGGCTGAGTGTACAAGAGTACGTCATGAAGTTGCAATTCCCACTTTTGAGAAACGTGATGAGCGTCTTGACAACCTTACAGATGAGTCTGTAGACGTTTACTACAGCTGTATCCTCTGCCAGGCATTCTCTCCAAGCCATGTATGCGTGGTTACACCGGAGAGACTTGGCCTTTGCGGTGCGGTTTCATGGCTGGATGCAAAAGCTACCAACGAGCTTGATCCGGCAGGTCCGTGTCAGGTGATCACAAAAGAAAGACCGATCGACGAAAATCTTGGCGCATATGAAGATGTTGATGAAGCTGTACAGAAATTCTCACAGGGTGCTCTTGAGCACGTAACCCTGTACTCCATCATGCAGGATCCGATGACATCCTGCGGATGCTTCGAGTGTATCTGCGGTATCGAGCCGTTCTCCAACGGTGTTGTTATTGCAAACCGTGAGTATGCAGGCATGACACCTCTTGGAATGACCTTCCCGGAGATGGCTTCCATGACAGGCGGCGGTGTTCAGACACCAGGATTTATGGGACACGGAAAACACTTCATTTCTTCCAAGAAGTTCATGAAGGCAGAGGGCGGTATCGAGCGTATCGTATGGATGCCGAAAGAGCTGAAAGAATTTGTTGCTGAAAGACTGAATGCAACAGCAAAAGAGCTTTATGGAATTGACAACTTCACTGATATGATCGGTGATGAGACAGTAGCAGAAGATCCGGAAACACTGGTTGCATTCCTTACAGAAAAAGGACATCCGGCACTTTCTATGGATCCGATGATGTAATCTGTTCTGTCAGAAGAACAACACTGTGAAATTTTCTTTCGGACCCTGTTAAGAGTCCGGAAGATTCCATATGCCGGCATAAGGGAATTGTAAGGGCTGTGGATGAGCACAAAAAGTTAAAAACACGGAAAAAAGGGGTTGTCTGTCTTGTCAATGGCCTTTATCGTGTTGTATAATAATAAGCAGATCATGAATTAACATGTATTTAAATTTTTAAGAGGAGGCTAATGTAAAATGCCGTTTAATCAGAAACCACAAAAGTTTAATGCAAAGATTAACCCAGTGACAATCGGAAGCGGAGATAAGACTGTAACTATTGGCGGAGACAGCACATTTCCATTCTATACCTTTGACGCTCCTTCAGAGAACTGCGCTAAAATCGGCGTAGAGATTTCTGATATGGGTCTTGAGGGAATGTCCGAGGGAATCAAAGCATACTATGATGGAGCAACTACCATGGGAGAGATCGCAAAGAAAGCTGCAGCTATGGAAGGCGCAGATTTCGTTGCACTGAATCTGGAAGGCGGAGATCCTAATGGTGAGAACAGATCCATTGATGAATTAATCGCAGTTGTAAAAGAGGTTGCTGAGGCTGTAGATTGTCCTCTGGTTGTTGAGGGCTGCAAAAACGTAGAGAAGGATGCGGAACTTCTCCCTAAGGTTGCTGAGGCTCTTGAGGGAAGAAATGCACTGATTCTTTCCGAAAAAGAAGAAAACTACAAAGCAATCGGCGCTGCTGCAGGTCTTGCATACAATCAGATCGTAGGCGCAGAGTCAGCCGTTGATATCAACCTTGCAAAACAGCTTAACGTTGTTACCACACAGCTTGGTGTGGATGCAAAGAAGATCGTTATGAATATCGGAAGTGCAGCAGCAGGCTATGGCTATGAGTACGTAGTTTCCACTATGGACCGTATCAAAGGCGCTGCCCTGGGTCAGAATGACAATATGCTGCAGATGCCTATTATTACACCTGTATCCGCAGAGACATGGGGAGTAAAGGAAGCTACAGCTTCTGAAGCTGACATGCCGGAGTGGGGACCGCAGGATGAGCGTGGAATTGACATGGAAGTTATGACAGCTGCTGCAGACCTTGCAGCCGGTTCCGATGCTGTTATTTTAAGACATCCGGAATCTGTAAAAGCAATTTCCAAGATGATCAAAGCACTTGCGTAACGAATAGGAGGAAAATAGAGCTATGGCACTGAATGGTATTCAGATCTTTAAATTAACACCAAAGAAAAACTGTAAGGAATGTGGATGCCCGACATGTATGGCTTTCGCTATGAAAGTTGCACAGGGCGCTATGCAGATTGAGCAGTGTCCGCATATGTCTGACGAGGCACTGGCATCTCTTTCTGAGGCAACTGCTCCGCCGATGAAAACAATCAAGATTGGTACAGGCGACGGTGAGTTTACTCTTGGAGGAGAGACTGTACTTTTCAGACATGAAAAAACATTTGTAAGCAAAACAAGATATGCAGTTGCACTCTGCACAGATATGACTGGCGCAGAAGTAGAAGCCAAGCTTGCTGAGATCCCGGTTGTAGATTATGACCGTATCGGAGAGAGAATGCATGTTGAGCTTGTATATGTAAACTGCGGAGAAGGCGCAGATGCAGCAGCTTACACAGCACTGGTAGAAAAAGCAAAAGGTCTTGGAAGAACTCTGGTTCTGGGATGTACAGATCCTGAGATCGCTAAGGCTGCTCTTGAAGTATGCAAGGACTCCAAGCCGGTTCTCAATGGTGCAAATGCTTCCAACTATGAGGCAATGAACGCTGTTGCAACTGAGGCAGGCGTTGTTCTCGGTGTATCAGGAAGCGACATCAACGAGCTTTATGATACAGTAGCAGCTCTTGAGAAGCTTGGAAACAAGAACCTTGTTCTTGACACAACAGGCGCTGACGTAAAAGAGACATTTAAGAACACTGTACTGGTTCGTCGTGCAGCTCTTAAAGATCAGGACAGAACTTTTGGTTATCCGTCTCTTGTAAATCTTGTTAAGATTGCTAAAGGCGACAAACATTTACAGGCAGCACTTGCTTCCCTGTTTACTATGAAATATGGTTCCATCGTTGTTATGGAGCAGATGACTTATGCAGAGGCACTTCCGCTTTATGGCCTGCGTCAGAACGTATTTACTGACCCGCAGAAGCCAATGAAAGTAGAGCCGGGTATTTACCCGCTGAACGGAGCAGATGAGAACTCTCTGGTAGTTACCACTGTAGACTTTGCTCTTACATATTTCGTTGTATCCGGCGAGCTGGAGCGTTCCGGTGTTCCGCTTAATCTTGTGATCAACGATGCAGGCGGACTTTCCGTACTTACTTCCTGGGCTGCCGGCAAGTTTTCCAGCACCAGCATCTCTACCTTTATCAAAGAAGAGGTTGAGCCGAAGGTTAAATGCCGTAAGCTTGTGATCCCGGGTAAGGTTGCAGTTCTGAAGGGCGACCTGGAAGCAAAACTTCCGGGATGGGAGATCATCGTAGGTCCAAGAGAAGCAGTACAGCTTGTGAAGTTCTTAAAAGATATGCAGGCATAAGCCACATAAATATACTTCGGACAGGAAAGGATCTTTCCTTTCCAGGTCCGTATTAAACCACGTAAAGGAGAACACAGGTATGTCAAAATTTATCACAATTGGTGAAAGACTTTCAACAACAGCACCGGCAGTAAACAAAGCGTTTACAGAAAGAGATCCGGAGCCGATCCTTAAAAGAGCAAAACAGCAGCTTGATGCAGGCGCTACTTATCTGGATGTAAATATCGGACCTGCTGAGAACGATGGTCCTGAACTTATGAAATGGGCAGTTCAGCTTCTTCAGGGCAACTTTGACAATGTTCCGCTGGCACTGGATACTTCCAACGTAGCAGCTATTGAAGCTGGTATTTCCGTATACAACCGTTCCAAAGGAAAACCGATCGTAAACTCTGCTGACGCAGCAGGAAGAATCGAATACGTTGATCTTGCAGCAGCTAACGATGCGATCGTTATTGCTCTCTGCAACGGTGAAGGTATTGCAAAAGACAATGATGAGCGTATGATGTTCATGCAGACACTGATGGAGCGCGGTATGGAGCACGGCATGGATGTTGAGAACGATATGTGGTTTGACCCGCTGTTCCTGGTTATCAAAGGAATGCAGGACAAACAGATGGAAGTTCTTGAGTTCATTAAAATGATCTCTGACATGGGCATGAAGAGTACTGGCGGTCTTTCCAACAACTCCAATGGTATGCCGAAGCACATCCGTCCGATCATGGATTCTGCTATGGTAGCTATGGCTATGATGCAGGGACTTACCTCCGCAATCGTAAACCCGAACGATCTTCGTCTGATGGAGACTATTAAGTCTTGTGATATCATCAAGAATAATAATCTGTACGCAGATTCTTATCTGGATATCTGATTTTTACATGTGGATCACAGAGAGGGCTGGAGACTTCGGTCTTCGGCCCTTTCTTTATATCAGAAGAAAGGTGGTTGCTTTTTGTTTAAGGTAACATTTGCATTTGAAGATGGCAGTGTGGTAGAGACGTATGCCAATGAGGGAGATAATCTGCTTGAAATCGCACGTGAGGCAAATGTGGCGATCGATGCCCCCTGTTCCGGTAACGGAGCCTGTGGGAAATGCCGCGTGCAGCTCAAATGCGGAGAGCTGAACACCAAAAAAACACTTCACATAAGTGACGAAGAATTTCAGAATGGCTGGCGTCTTGCCTGTATGAGCAAAATTACTGCGGACGTGGAAGTGCTTGTACCGGATATCGCCTCTGCCTATAAAAGCAGAATGAAGGTCGCGGACCTGAGTTCGAAAGAAGAGCTTGCTATTTTTGAAAATGCCAAGCGGGAAGTGGAGCTGGCAGGAATTGAATTAAAGAACAGTCTGGACATCGTGGAAGTAAAGATGGAACCTCCAACTCTGGACGACACCATGCCGGATGTGGAAAGGCTTACCCGGGCTCTCCGTAAATTTATGAACCTGAAGCGTGTAAGGATTCCTTACGCAGTTCTCAGAAAACTGCCGGATGTTTTGAGAGAAAGCAATTTTACAGTAAAATGTGTCCTTCGTACAACTCCGGACGACATGTTTGTTTATGATGTTTTTGACAGCAGAGAAGAGGTTGTCATCGGCGGACTTGCAGTGGATATTGGTACAACAACCGTATCTGCAGTTCTGATCAATATGGAAACAGGAGAAATCCTTGCAAAAAGTTCTGCAGGAAACGGACAGATCCGCTTTGGTGCTGATGTGATCAACCGTATTATTGAGGCAGAGAAGCCGGGAGGAAGAGAAAGACTTCAGGATGCAGTGATCAAAGAAACGATCAATCCAATGATCCATGAGATGTGCCGGAGCGCTCATTTTCCGGAAAAACAGATCTACCGTATGTGCGTGGCATCCAATACCACAATGAATCATCTCTTTGCAGGGATCAATGCCGATCCTCTTCGTATGGAGCCATATATTCCGGCATTTTTTAAAACAAATTCTATGTTTGCTTCAGATATTGGCATTGATATCAATCAGGATGCCCATATCATCATAGCTCCTAACATCGGAAGCTATGTAGGCGGAGATATTACAGCAGGTACCCTTGTCAGCATGATCTGGAACAGACCGGAGTTTTCTCTGTTTATTGACCTTGGAACCAATGGAGAACTTGTTTTCGGCAATTCTGACTTTATGATGAGCTGTGCATGTTCAGCCGGACCGGCTTTTGAGGGCGGAGATATCAGCTGCGGTATGCGCGCAACAGATGGGGCCATAGAGGCCTGTACCATTGATAAGGAGACTATGGAGCCTTCTTATAAGATAGTCGGTGAGCCGGGAACAAAACCGGTGGGACTTTGCGGTTCCGGTATCATTGATGTGATCAGCGAGCTGTTTTCAGCCGGGATCATTAATCCGAAAGGTAAATTTATCCGTGAGGGAAGAAGAATCCGTCATGATAAATACGGTATGGGAAGTTATGTGATCGCCTTCGAGGAGGAAGCAGGTTCTTCCAAGGATGTGGAGATCACAGAGGTGGATATTGATAACTTTATCCGTGCCAAGGGAGCAATTTTCTCAGCAATACGTACCATGCTTTCATCACTGGATTTTGATGTTTCCATGATTGATGACGTGTATGTGGCCGGCGGAATCGGAAGCGGTATCAATATGCGTAATGCAGTAAGAATCGGAATGTTTCCGGATATTCCTCTTGAAAAATTCCATTATATCGGAAATTCTTCGCTGTCAGGCGCATACCTGATGCTTTTGTCCACTCCTGCGGAGAAAAAGACATATGAGCTGGCAGCAAATATGACATATATGGAGCTTTCCACAGTGCCCACCTATATGGATGAGTTTGTGGGAGCCTGCTTTATTCCTCATACGGACAGTTCTCTGTTTCCGTCTGCAGAATAAAACAATAAAAGAATGTCCGGTACAGAAACAGAGAAAATCCTGTATCCTGCCGGATGTATAAGAACAGGAAAAGAATCAGATTTTACAGAGGTGTGCTATGAGTTCTGACTTAAATGAAGTAAAATCCGTCAGTCTGTCAGAGGAAGGGTCCGTAGGCGACAGACTGGGATATGAAAAAGACAGCAAGGAGAGAATGCCCTGGGAGCATTATCTGGAGGAGTTCCGGAAAGCAGATCCAAAGGAGATTTCCAGTCGTCTTTCCATTCCTTATGATGAAGCGGAAAAAAGCTTTGAGCTTCCGTTTCTGGGAAGTGTCTATTACATTTCCTGGCCTGATTTTCATGTGACTCACAAAGAGGATAAAAAAGGCTTTTATCCTCTTGAGGAAATGGTATATGCTAGGATCCTGACTATTCGTTTTCTTCTGGGAGGAATGAAATCCCATGGAACCGGAAAAATGAAAACCTACAGGGAAATGCCCTGGGGAGAAGTGTATTTGCGGCAGTTTGACGGACGCTGCATCAAACGTCTTGCCTTTTCCTATGGAAATCGTCTGAAGGATTTTAAAGCTGTTATGGAGCATATTCAGGCAGTTCCTGTAAACCACGGGGATCTTGCCTATGAAATTGAAATTTACCCGGATTATCAGGTACAGATGATTCTCTGGGAGGGGGATGATGAGTTTCCGCCTTCGTCTCAGATTCTGTTTTCAGATAACTTTCCGGTATCCTTTCAGGCAGAGGATATGGCTGTGATGGGAGATGTGATCATCGGGGCTCTGAAAGCATTTGGAAAAGTAACAGGTTAAGATAAAAAATACAGTTGTGACAAAAGGGATCAGCTGTGTATCATCATCAGGAGGGTAAAACTATGGGATTTTCAACAAGTACATGTACAGAGTTTGTTGAAGTACTGGCTTCCAAAGCACCGGTACCGGGCGGCGGCGGCGCTTCCGCACTTGTTGCGGCAGTGGGAACTGCACTTGGAAATATGGTAGGAAGCCTGACAGTAGGAAAAAAGAAATATGCGGATGTAGAAGATGAAATGTGGGAGCTGAAAGCAAAATGTGATCAGCTTCAGAAAGATTTCCTCCGTCTCATCGAAAGAGATGCGGAAGTATTTGAGCCTCTTTCCAAAGCATATGGAATGCCGAGAGAAACGGAAGAAGAAAAGGCTGAAAAGGCAAGAGTCATGGAGATCGTTCTCAAGGATGCCTGCTCCGTACCGATGGAAATCATGGAAAAATGCTGCGAGGCTATTGAGCTGATCGTGGAATTTGGCGCAAAGGGCTCCAAGCTTGCCATCAGTGATGCAGGCGTAGGCGCTGCTTTCTGCAAGGCAGCTTTAAAAGGCGCCAGCCTGAATGTGTACATAAACACAAAATCCATGGCAGACAGAGAGTATGCAGAAGAGTTGAACAGAAAAGCTGATGCAATGCTTGAGAAATATACAAAGATTGCTGACGAAACCTTTGACAGTGTTCTTGGAAGACTGAAATAACAGCAGTATTTTTATAAAAACAGCAGTTTTATTTTAGGAGGAATAATAAAATGGCAAAACAGTTATTGGGAAAAGAAGTAACAGCAGCGCTGAACGAGAAAATTAAAGCAAATGTAGCAGAGCTTCAGGCAAAGGGTGTAAATCCTACACTGTGCATTATCCGTGTTGGCGAGAATCCAAGCGATATTTCCTATGAGAAAGGCGCTACCAAACGCTGCGAGACACTTGGCGTAGCATGTGAAAAAATCCTTCTTCCGGGAGACGTTTCCCAGGATGAGCTTCTTGCAACAATTGATAAAGTAAACAAAGACGACCATATCCATGGCGTTCTTCTGTTCCGTCCCCTTCCGAAGCATCTGGATCAGGCAGTGATCGAAAATGCTCTTGCTGCAGAAAAAGACGTTGACTGTATGACAGATCTTTCCATGTCCGGCGTATTCACAGGCAAAAAGATCGGTTTCCCGCCATGTACACCACAGGCATGCATGGAAATTCTTGATCATTACGGAATTGACTGCACAGGTAAAAAAGCAGTTGTGATCGGAAGAAGCCTTGTAGTGGGAAAACCGGCAGCTATGATGCTGGTTAAGAAAAACGCAACTGTTACTATCTGCCACACAAGAACCGTTGATATGCCGTCTGTTGCAAGAGAGGCTGATATTGTGATCGTAGCAGCAGGACGCGCAGGCGTTGTAGGCGCTGATTATGTAAGAGAAGGACAGACTATCATTGACGTAGGTATCAATGTAAATGCAGAAGGCAAGCTCTGCGGAGATGTTGACTATGCAGCAGTTGAGCCGATCGTAGACGCCATCACACCGGTACCGGGCGGAGTTGGAAGTGTTACAACATCTGTTCTGGTTGGTCATGTGGTAGAAGCGGCAATGAGAAAGGTAAATGGATGATTTTTTCTCGGAAGAATAAGCTCTTCTGGGGGAATCTGACCCTGACGGGCGCTCTGATTTTCGGGGCGCCTGTTTTTGCATTGGCAGACAAAGCGCCTGATCCGTCAGAAATACAGGGCCCTGTAAGGAAACCTCAGGAAGAAAATAAAGCTGTACAGAAAAACGGAGACTCAGATAACCTGTCAGGAAAGACTGACGGAAACAACAAAGACAGGGAAACAGACTATTCAGAAGAAGGCCAGATCAGCAAGCCTTCCTATTCTTATGAAAGTGGTCCCGGGACAGAGGGCTTTGTGGATGATTCTACAGATAATACCTATGGCTATTATACGATTATGGGAACAACCACTGTTACTCTGGAAGAAATGACCTCCCTTTATGAGGAAAACGGGGCAGAGTATCCTTCTTCTTTAAAAGAGGGCGGTGCAGAAACCATTGAGGATTTCTGCAGCATTATTCTGGAAGAAGCGGAACTGGAAGGTGTTCGTGGAGAGGTGGTTTATGTGCAGGCCATGCTGGAAACCGGGTGGCTTCAGTTTGGCGGAGACGCAGTGGAAAGTCAGTACAACTTTTCCGGTCTTGGAACAACAGGCGGAGGCGTACAGGGAAATTCCTATCCGGATGTGCGAACCGGGATCCGGGCTCAGGTCCAGCATCTGAAGGCTTATGCCAGCACAGAGGAATTAAATGAAAACTGCGTGGATTCCAGATTTGATATGGTTACAAGAGGTTCCGCTCCCTATGTGGAGTGGCTGGGAATCCAGGAGAACCCTAACGGAGGTGGCTGGGCTGCCGGAGCCGGATACGGGGAGAAGCTGACAAAGCTGCTTGAAGATATGAAGGAAGAATAATCCGGAAATAAATATATTTTACAGCAAATAACCTTGTCTCATTCGACGTTTTTGCTTGATTTTTGCATTGATAAATTAAAAATATTTCATACAAATAGGTACAATAGTTACAGGTGTTAAAAGACCTTCCGCCTTCTACTATCTGAAGCTACTGTACCTTTCTTATATCCATTCCGCCCGTCAGACACGGCCGGGGGAGTGCAGAGGGGGGTTCTGTCAGAGAACCCCCCTCTGCGTAATTTACTTTAATCCAGTTTGATCTCTTCCAGCTCTTTTTCCGGCAGTTTTTTGGAAGAATCCTTAAGATACTGCTTCAATGCTTTGGAGGATGTTGCAAAGGGAACGTTGGTTCCCGCGCCGCCCATGCAGCCGCCCGGACAGGCCATACCCTCAATCATACATCCTTTCAGCTTGCCTGCCTTTGCAAGAGTCAGCATTTTTTTGCAGTCAGCAAGAGTTTCCGCATGTTCGATATGAACCGGAACTTCCGGATAATATTCTTTCAGACAGGCTTCGATGGCGCCGGCCACACCGCCTGCAACTGCATAGCCGCGTCCGGCAGCAGTGGCATTGTGGAGAGATTCATCGCCCTCAAAAGAAGCCGGATCGATCTCTCTGGCATCAAACATGGCAGAAAGCTCTTCAAAGGTCACGACAAAATCCACATCGCTTCGTACAGAGGTACGCATAGCCTCCAGTTTTTTTGAGGCACAGGGACCTACGAAAACAACCTTGGCATCCGGATGCTCCTGTTTTACCTTACGGGCAGTGGCAACCATAGGAGTAAGTTCCTGAGAAATATTGTCGATCATGTCCGGGAAAAATTTCTTTGCCATCATGGACCAGGAAGGACAGCAGGAGGTCAGAAGAAACGGAAGGTTTCCGGTAGCAACTTCCTTTGCATAGTGGTGCGCCTCGGAAATAGCTCCGATATCTGCTCCCAGAGCAACCTCGTACACATCGGAAAAACCAAGGATCTCAAGGGCAGTTTTAAATTTACGTGGTGTTACGTCTTCTCCGAACTGACTGATATAAGCAGGAGCCACAATGGCAATGATCTTATTTCCTTCACGCAGAGAGTGGGCAAGCTGGAAAATCTGAGATTTGTCAGAAATGGCTCCAAAAGGACAGCTTACCATACACATACCGCAGGAAACACATTTGTCATCCAGGATTTCTGCACGTCCCTGTTCGTCGCTTCCGATGGCCTTTACGCCGCAGGCCTGTTCGCATGGACGGATATTGTGAGAGATGGCATCATAAGGACATACGGCTTTACATTTTCCGCATTTGATACATTTATCCTGATCAATACAGGATTTGCCATTGATCATGGAAATGGCGCCCTTGGGACAGGCCTGCATACATGGGTGAGCCACACAGCCTCTGCACATGTCGCTGACAATATATTTGTTGGGAGGGCAGGCCGCACAGGCAGAAGGAATTACCTGCATAAGGGGCGGTTCATAATATTTTTCATCAATATTGCTGGCTTCCAGTCCTGAAGTCAGATGAACCGCTCTGTTTTCCGGACGGAGAGAAAGTCCCATTGCAAGACGTACACGCTCACTTGCCACAGCACGCTCACGGTAAATGCTCTCTCTGTACTGTGCCCGTTCTTCCACAATGTTATAGGGAATTGCCTCAATGTCATGAATGAGAGTTTCATCTTTGGATTCAAATCCGACTTTTGCCACTTCTGTAAAAATTTTATGACGTATCTGTTTTACAGGAGTATCCAGGTTTCTCATAATCAGTGTCTCCTTTGTATGTATTTTGTCTACCAGTTCTTCTAATCATATATGAAAAAAATTTTAAAATCAATATTTATCCTGTACTTTTAAAAGCACAAGTGAGACATATGGGGAAAAATGTCATCGTTTGGGGTAAAGTGGCCTGTATTTGGACCAGATTGCTAAAAAATGGATATAAATGTATGGTTTACGGTAAGAATATCTGTATAATTGGAGAAAAAATAACAACAATGTTTAAACTATAACAAACTTTTGGGTTAATTCACAAAATTTCAGAAAAATCAGAAGATAGTACTTGTGGAAACTGCCTGTGTCATGTATAATTACAACATGAGTAACTGGCGAAAATGACCAATGCAATGGATGAAAGGTAAGGATACAAGCGTTAAGGAGGGAAATGCATGTTAGATCAGTCTTATTACACAAAGACGGACGAGATTATTGAGCACTATGGACGTAAAGCGGCGTCCCTGATTCCTATTATGCAGGATATTCAGGCAGAATATCGCTATCTTCCCGGAGAGCTTCTCACTTATGTGGCGGAACAGATCGGTGTGACTGAGGCCAAGGCCTACAGTGTGGCTACATTTTATGAGAACTTTTCTTTTGAACCAAAGGGAAAATATATTATCAAGGTTTGTGACGGAACAGCCTGTCATGTGCGGAAATCCATGCCTGTGAAAGAAGCCATGATGAAGGAACTTGGCTTAAGTCATAAAAAGCATACCACAGATGATATGCTTTTTACCGTAGAAACAGTTTCATGTCTGGGAGCGTGCGGACTGGCTCCAACATTGACTGTTAATGATGAAGTGCACCCGAAAATGACACCGGAAAAAGCGGTGGAGCTGTTGGAAGAACTGAGAGGTGAAAAGGCATGAGTATAATTTCAAAGGAAGATCTGCTCAATAAGCAGAAAGAAGTTCAGAATACGATCAGTACCTATACCTGCCGTGTTCTTGTCTGTTCCGGTACCGGTTGCATGGCTTCCGGAGCACAGAAAATATATGATGAAATGTCAAAGCTCTGCTCTGATCTGGATGGAGTGCAGGTGGAGATGCAGAAAGATATTCCCCATCTTGGCGTGGTAAAAACAGGATGCCAGGGTCTTTGTGAGCTGGGCCCTCTTGTAAGGATCGAGCCGTATGATTATCAGTATGTGCATGTACAGTTGGAGGACTGCAAAGAGATCGTGGACCGTACAGTTCTTCAGGGACAGCCGGTAGAGAGGCTTTTTTACAGAGATCATGACAATATCTGCCCCCATCCGGACGATATTCCGTTTTTAAATCAGCAGACCCGTATCGTTCTGGAAAACTGCGGCAGGATCGATGCAGAGTCCATAGACGAATATATTGCAGCAGGCGGCTTCCAGGCCATGACCAAAGCGTTTTTTGACATGACGCCACAGGAAGTAATTGACGAGGTAACAAAATCCGGGCTGAGAGGACGCGGAGGAGCCGGCTTCCCGGCTGGAAAGAAGTGGGGACAGGTTGCCCGCCAGAAAGAAACTACCCGCTATGTGGTATGTAACGGTGACGAGGGAGATCCGGGCGCATTTATGGACGGCTCCGTTATGGAAGGCGATCCCTATAAGATGATCGAAGGTATGGTGATCGCCGCTTATGCAGTAGGCGCTGAAAACGGATATATCTATGTGCGTGCAGAATATCCTCTTTCTGTAAAAAGACTGCGTATGGCTATTGAACAGGCAGAGGCTTACGGACTTCTGGGAGACAATATCCTGGGTTCCGGCGTAAACTTCCACTTACATATTAACCGGGGCGCAGGCGCATTCGTATGCGGCGAGGGATCTGCTCTGACTGCTTCTATTGAGGGCAACAGAGGCATGCCACGTGTAAAACCTCCCCGTACAGTAGAAAAAGGTCTGTGGGAAAAACCAACGGTCCTGAATAATGTAGAAACTTATGCAAATGTTCCCAAGATCATTCTTCAGGGAGCTGACTGGTTCCGTACCATCGGAACAGAGGGAAGCCCGGGAACAAAGACGTTTTCTCTTACAGGTTCCATTGAAAATACCGGACTGATCGAGGTTCCTATGGGTACAACTCTGCGTCATATTATCTATGACATCGGCGGAGGCTTAAAGAGCGGCGCTGCATTTAAAGGTGTTCAGATCGGCGGCCCTTCCGGCGGCTGTCTGGTAGATGAACAGCTTGATCAGCCCCTTGATTTTGATTCCGTAAAAAAACTGGATGCCATTATGGGTTCCGGCGGTCTGGTAGTTATGGATGAAAATACCTGTATGGTAGAAGTTGCCCGTTTCTTTATGAGCTTTACCCAGAGGGAAAGCTGCGGAAAATGTGTTCCCTGCCGGGAAGGCACCAAACGTATGCTGGAGATTCTGGAGCGGATTGTTGACGGAAAAGGAAAAATGTCAGATCTGGATGAACTGGAAGAGCTTGCAACCATGGTCCAGAGCATGGCTCTCTGCGGACTTGGAAAGAGCGCGCCTCTTCCGGTTATCAGCACTCTGAAACGCTTCCGGGATGAATATGAGGAACATATCCGGGATAAAAAATGTCGTGCAAGGGTTTGTACAGCCCTTCGCCAGTTCCACATTAATGAAGAGTTCTGTATCGGATGCGGCAAGTGCGCCAAGAACTGTCCGGCCGGAGCGATCACCGGAAAGATCAAGCATCCGTATCATATTGATAATGACCGCTGCATCAAGTGCGGTGCATGTAAGGATAACTGTAACTTTGATGCAATTTATGTGGAAGCGTAGAAGGGAGGAACGATTATGGGTACAATGACCATTGACGGTAGAAAAGTTGAATTTACCGATGAAAAAAATGTCCTGACTGTAATCCGTAAAGCAGGCATTAATATACCGACACTGTGCTACCATTCCGAGGTTTCTACCTTTGGCGCATGCCGTCTGTGCACAGTAGAGGATGACAGAGGCAGGACTTTTGCTTCCTGTTCTGAAGAACCGAGAGATGGAATGGTAATCTATACCAACTCCGGAAGGATTAAAAAATATCGTAAGCTGATCGTGGAGCTGCTTCTTGCAGCCCATTGCAGAGACTGCACCACCTGCATTAAAAGCGGTGAGTGTATCCTTCAGGAGTTGGCGCATCGTCTGGGCGTAAGAGATATCCGTTTTGAAAATACAAGAGAGGTGCGTGAGCTTGATACCAGTTCACCGTCTCTGGTGCGTGATCCAAACAAATGTATTCTGTGCGGCGACTGTGTGCGCGCCTGTGAAGAGCTTCAGGGAATCGGAGCCCTTGGCTTTGCCTTCCGTGGCACAGAGGCTATGGTAATGCCTGCTTTTAATAAAAAAATTGCAGAGACCAACTGCGTAAACTGCGGACAGTGCCGTGTATTCTGTCCAACAGGAGCCATCTCAATCAAAACTCATATGGATGAGGTGTGGGATGCTCTTTCTGATCCCAATGTCCGTGTGGTTGCACAGGTTGCTCCGGCAGTCCGTGTGGCAGTAGGGGATCATTACGGACAGCCCAAGGGACGCAGTGTAATGGGCAAAATTGTCAATGCGCTTCACAGAATGGGCTTTGATGAGGTTTATGACACAACCTTCAGCGCGGACCTTACTATTATGGAAGAAAGCGCAGAGTTTTTAAGAAGAGTGGAAAAGGGTGAGAACCTTCCGCTTCTTACCTCCTGCTGTCCGGCCTGGGTAAAATTTGTCACAGATCAGTATAAAGAATTTATTCCGAATATTTCAACCTGCAGATCTCCGCAGCAGATGATGTCTGCAGTGATTAAGGAGTATTTCCGCGATCCGGAAAACGCTCAGGGCAAAAAGACAGTAATGGTTTCCATTATGCCATGTACAGCCAAGAAGGCAGAGGCAATCCGTCCTAACAGCTTTACAAAGGGAGAACAGGACACAGATATTGTGATCACAACAACAGAACTGATCCGGATGATCAACAACTTCGGACTTGATTTTGCGGCACTGGAGCCGGAAGCCTGCGATATGCCCTTTGGTTTTGGTTCCGGCGGCGGAGTGATCTTTGGCGTTACCGGCGGCGTAACAGAGGCTGTGTTAAGACGTCTCTCTCCGGAACATACCAAGGAGGCCATGAGAGAGATTTCCGAGTGCGGCGTTCGAGGCGATGAGGGAATCAAGGAATTCAGCGTTCCTTATAAAGGAATGGAAATCAAGGTCTGCGTAACAAGCGGACTGGCAAATGCCAGAACGGTTATGGAACGAGTAAAGAACGGCGAGGCAGAATATCATCTGATCGAGGTTATGGCCTGCAGACGCGGCTGTATTATGGGCGGAGGCCAGCCTACAAGAGCCGGCGACAGAACAAAGGCAGCCAGAGCCAAAGGCCTTTACAATGCAGACAACACAATGATCATTAAAAAATCAGATGAAAATCCTCTTGTGGTGGAGCTGTATGATACTCTCCTTAAAGGTAAAGAACATGAGCTTCTTCATAATGAATTTTATTAAAAGAAATTAAGCGTATACGGGCTGATTGAGCTGCAATGTTGCAGTCCAATCAGCCCGTATGTATTTTCCCTAAGGGGTGCGGGGGATATTAATGAATTTTTAAAGCAGTTTCCAATCAGAATTATTTTTTATGGCCAAACTCGTTCGAATGTTTTTTATTTAATCACCTATCTCATTCATTTTACCCCACACAGGTGGGGAAATCACGGAAATTCCTTTTACAGGAACATGGCTGTTGTTTTTGCAGATATGCGGAAGATTTTTTTGGATAACAGTGGTGTCTCCTTCCATTAGAACAATATCTCTGTCTCCGATCTGCACAGTCAGCTCCCCCTCTGTTACGTACAGGATTTCTTCAGAATGGTGACGTACTGGTTCGGTAACATCCTGAGCGTGTGGAGCAATCTCAAAGTGGATCAGAACCGCTTCAGGAGAATATTCTGGGGAGGGAAGCGGAGACAGAAAGCGGAAGGTGATGCTGTCATCTTCCGAATGACTGATTTTCTGGCAGGATTTTCGGAGAGTCAGATCTTCCATCATTTCCGCATCGTCCAGAAGCATGTACAGGGGAACTTGAAATACAGCCGCGATTTTTCTCAGGGAAGAAAGGGATGGATCGATTTCACCCCGTTCGACCTGGGAAATATAGCTGATGGACATACCGCTTAGCGATGACAGCTCTTTTATAGTCAAATTTCTTCGTTTTCGGAATTCTCTTATTTTCAGCATAAAACACCTCGAAAGTTTTCTTTTTTCCAGTATATACTAAATTCATAAAAAATGCAAAAATTTATCGCTTTAGCTTGAAAAAGTTTTTATAAATAGTAAAATTTAAAATAAAAATATCATAAAATTTTATTATTTATAAAAACAGGAAGGGGAAACGAACATGAAAATAACAGACGTGAAAATTGAAAAGTTTGAAATTGAGCTAAGCGAACCATTTAAGGTGGCTTTTGCAGAGATCGCACACTGTGATAATCTTTTGATCAAGATTGAAACTGATGAAGGATACTGCGGATACGGAGAGGCAGCGCCTTTTGCACCTGTAACAGGAGAGACTTTTGAAGGCTGTGCGGCGATTCTGAAAATGTTTCGCCAGGGATTAATTGGTATGAATCCTCTTGATATCGAAAAGATCCATGTGATGATGGACGGACTTGTACATGGAAACGGATCTGCCAAATGCGCTGTAGATATTGCTCTTCATGATCTGAAGGGAAAGGTAATGGGACAGCCTCTTTACCGTGTCCTTGGAGGATATCAGGATGTGGTACAGAATGACATTACCATTGGTATTGCAGAGCCGGAAAAAATGGCTGTCCTTGCCAGTGAATACGTAAAAAATCAGGGTTACCATATTTTAAAGATTAAAGCCGGGATCGATCCCGATGAAGATCTGAGACCGCTGTCTCTGATTCGTGAGGCCGTGGGACCGGAGATCCGTCTGAGAGTGGATGCAAATCAGGGCTACACGGTAAGCCGCGCTCTCTATGCACTGGAAGGAATGAAGAAATACGGGGTAGAGGCTGTGGAGCAGTGTCTTCCGGATTGGGACGTAGATGGCGCCGTGGAATTAAAATCAAAAGTAACTGGAATCCAGCTGATGCTTGACGAATCCATTCATACAGTAAAGGATGCGGCAAGAGTGTGCAGGGCCAATGCGGCAGATATTCTGAATATTAAGCTGATGAAATGCGGCGGTCTGTATCGCGGAGGTCAGATCAGTACCATGGCAGAGAATTTTGGCATGACCTGTATGGTAGGCTGTATGCTGGAAAGCAAGATTGCCATTACTGCAGGACTCAGCCTGGTTGCTTCAAAAAAGAATATAACAGAGGCAGACTGCGACAGCTTTATGTATTATAAAGACGCAGATACTGACATGCCTGGCGGATTTGAGCGCACAGGAGATATGTTCCGACTTCTTGACAAACCGGGTCTGGGACTTGAGATTTCATTCTGATAAAAACTGATACTGGCAACAAAGATTTATTTTTGTAGGGAGGAAAAAAAGATGTTTCCATTATTTGAATCTTCAGACGCCATGCTGGCAGTCATTCTCTGTATCGTAGCCTGTGCGTTCTGGGTACAGAAATTTAAAATTTTTAAAATGATCGGGCCTGCGCTTTTTGTGATCATTGCAGGAGTTCTTCTTGTGAATCTGCGCATTGTGCCTGCATATACAGATGTTTACGGGGTGATCTCCACATACTGCATCCCCTTTTCTGTGTCTTTGTATTTATTGAACGTGGATCTGAAACAGATCATGAAAATGTCCAAACAGCCGCTGATCTCCATTGTATCTGCAGTTTTCTGCGTCAGCATTGTTGCAGTTGTTTTCGGTGCGATTTTTGGCAACATTGTGGAAGAAGGCTGGAAGGTTGCAGGTATGTTTGTGGGAACCTATACCGGAGGAAGCGCCAATCTGACAGCCATTGCATCCGGTCTGGATGCCTCCGCCTCTACTATTGCAGCTGCCAATGCGGCAGATTATGTAATTGGTATGCCCACCCTTGTGCTGATGTTTGCAATGCCTGCTTTGTTAAAAAAAATGGAAATGGTTTCAGAAATTCTGGCCTTATTCTTTTACAGAAGAAGAGCTGGAAGGTGATGGAACCGGCAAGGGGCTTATGGAAGCAGAAGTATGGAGTATTAAGGAGATTGCCATCCTTCTTGCGATTTCCGTTTCCATTGTGGGTATTACCACAAAGCTCTCCGGTTATGTAAGCCCGGACTTTGCAAGCGCAGTAAGGATTCTTCTGATTTCCACCATCTCCATTGCAGTGGCACAGATTCCTTCTGTAAGGAAATTAAAAGGTGCTTCTAATCTTGGACTGTTCTTTGGAATGATGTTCCTTGCAGTAGTAGGATTTTCCGTGGATATCCGTGGATTTTTAGGAGCAGCAGCATCTATCACCTTATTCTGCTTCTGCGTGATCGTGTTCAGCTTCCTGCTCCATGTTTTTGTTACAAGACTGTTTAAGATCCGGTATGAATATGTTCTGCTTGGGATTGTTGGTGCTATTGCAGACGGAAGTACCGCAGCCCTTGTGGCTTCCGGCGCAAAATGGAAAAGCCTGATCAGTGTGGGACTTCTGATGGGTGTTATCGGCGGTATCTGCGGCAATTATGCCGGAATCGCAGTGGCTTATTTAGTTCGTGCCATCCTTGGCATATAAGAAAACAGGAAAGAAGGAATGACTTATGCAGTGGAATTTTTATCTGTCCGGTATTCTGTACGGGAAGTTTTATGTAAAAGACAACGATATTTTTGTGGAAAAGCTTGACGCAGCAAAGGGAATATGGTATCCAAAGGAAACGTTTACAGAAGAATCCGATGACTTTTTTAAGAAGCTCTGCAGCAGAAGCCTTCTGGATTTTTTTAAGAATAAAAAAGAATATGAAGAGAAGATCTCTGAGGGAGCCGATGAATTTACTGCTTCCTCCGGAGAAACCTTTTCCAACCGCAGGAACGAAGTTTATTTTCAGAGACAGAAGAAATTTCCAAAGGATCTTTTTTATGATGAGGACGGAATCTATGCGGTTTTGATGAGTGGAAGAGACTTTGCGGCTGTGCTGGTAAAGAATGGAGAAGAAGACCGGACTATACTTTCCCGGTGGAAAAAAGCCTTTCCGGAGCCGCCGGCAGCAGTAAACTTTCTGGGAACCTTTTTTGTGGACACAAGAGATGGAGAGAAGCTTGCAACAGATGTGTATCTTCCAAAAGGAGAAGCTTATAAAGAGCAGAAAGTTCCCTCTGTACTGATCAGAACCCCTTATGGAAAAGGAGAACGGCCGGAGCAGTATTACCGTTTTGTACAGAGAGGCTATGCTGTGGTTATTCAGGATACCAGAGGACGTGAGGACAGTACCGGAGAGTGGCTGCCCAATTATTATGAGGTAGAAGACGGAGACGACACCCTGAACTGGATCGCAGACCAGAAATGGAGCGACGGACAGGTATCCATGACCGGAGGTTCCTATCTGGGATATGTGCAGTGGTCGGCAGCGGCCAGCGGAAATCCTCACTTGAAGGCAATATTAAGCAGTGTATGTGCCGGAAGTGCATTTGGGGATCTTCCCAGAAGAGGGGGTTGCTTTACCTCGGGAATGCTGGCATGGGCTTTTGCCATGTCTGAGAAGCGGATGAGGGCGGACCGGATGATCCGGGATGACTGGGATCAGGTTCTGGATATCCGTCCTCTGGAAACCATTCCCCAAAAAGCTCTGGGAACTGATATTCCGTTTCTGACAGAATGGCTTACTCATCCGGACAAGGACGAGCTCTGGAAAAAGTCAAGCTGGAAGGAACGGTACCAGGGAGCTTCGGTTCCGGCCCTTATTTTGTCCGGCTGGTTTGATGATAACGGAATGGGAACAACAGAGGCTCTTGATCTTGTGAAAAACTGGCCAAAGGGAACCTGGAAGACTATTCTGGGACCATGGAAGCACAGTGGAAATGCAGATTATGACCTGCACCATGTGTTCATGGGAAAAGATGCCCTTCGATATGATCTGGATCTGGTGTGCATGCTGTGGCTGGAGCATTTTCTGAAGGGGGTGGAGAACGGCATTGAAAAAACACCTGCCGTAGAATACTATACTCTTGGTCAGGACAAGTGGAAGACGGCAGAGAGCTGGCCGCCGGAAAACGGTGAACTCCGGCGTATTTACCTGAAAGGAGAGCATAGCCGATACACTTATGATCCGGACGATCCGGCAACTCATATCATTGATATGTCAGAAAATGAGATCGGTGTGCCGGAGGACTATACAGAAGAAGAAAAAAGAGCAGATTACCTTCTTTTTACATCCGATGTTCTCACAGAGCCTCTTACTATTACCGGAGATGCAATGGCTCATTTGTTTGTATCCTGCGACTGTCCGGATACAGATTTTGTGTTCCGCATTACTGATGTAGATGAAAATGGAAGGTCTGTGAAGCTGGCAGATGGTGTGCTGGGAGCAAAATACAGAAACGGATTTGAGACACCGGAGTACATGGAACCGGGCAGAGTATACGAGATTCCCATCCGTACTACCAAGATTTCCAACACCTTTCTTCCGGGACACAGACTGCGTTTTACGCTAACCTCCAGTGCGAAGAATTTTATCTTCCCCAACAGCAACACAAAAGACGGATTTAACAGTGAGGTAAGACAAAAAGCCAATATTAAAATCCATCAGGACGGGGAATACCGGTCCTATGTGGAGATTGTGGAAGAAAAATAAAAAACCTCCATCTTGCACCCGCCTCTCATTTGCGTTAAAATAATTTTACAAATAATGATTTTAAACTACATAAAAGAGGTGTCATCATGCGTGAAATTCAAGCATCACAGATCACAGAGGTAATTGAACGACTCTGCATAGAGGCAAATACAGTTTTGCCGGAGGATATGAAACAGGCCATTCAGACATGCAGGGCATGCGAGGACGGAGAAATTGCCAGAGGTGTTCTGGATAATATTATTGAAAATTATCAGATCGCAGAAGCTGAGGAGGTTCCGATCTGCCAGGATACCGGAATGGCCTGCGTGTTCCTGGAAATCGGTCAGGATGTACATATTGCAGGAGGAGATCTTACAGAAGCAGTAAATGAGGGTGTTCGCAGAGGCTATGACAAAGGCTATCTCCGCAAGTCTGTTGTGAAGGATCCTGTCCGCAGGGGAAATACCGGAGACAATACGCCTGCCATGCTCTACACAGAGATCGTTCCCGGAGAGCAGATCAAAATTACTGTAGGGCCTAAGGGCTTTGGAAGTGAAAATATGAGCGCCATCCGTATGTTTAAGCCGTCTGCAGGCATTCAGGGCATCAAGGATTTTATTCTGGAAACAGTAGAAGCTGCAGGCCCCAATCCATGTCCTCCAATGGTGGTTGGCGTAGGGATCGGCGGAACCTTTGACAAAGCAGCTCTTCTTGCGAAAAAAGCGCTGATGCGTCCAGTGGATTCAGAAAATCCGGATTCTTACTATGCAGACCTGGAAAAGGAAATGCTTCAGAAGATCAATGAGCTTGGAATCGGGCCTCAGGGCTTTGGCGGCAGAACAACAGCAGTGGGATTAAATATTGAAACCATGCCCACACATATTGCAGGAATGCCCTGTGCGATCAACATCAGCTGCCATGTGACCAGACATAAGACGGAGGTGCTTTAAGATGGAACGACATATTACTTTACCCCTTACAGAAGAAATTGCAAGAAGCCTTCGCGCAGGAGACTCTGTTTATCTCACAGGAGAAATCTATACCTCCAGAGATGCCGGCCATAAGAGAATGTGCGAGGCTCTGGAAAGAGGAGAAGAGCTGCCCTTTGATCCAAAGGATGCAACCATCTATTATGTAGGTCCTACCCCTGCCAAGCCGGGCCAGGTGATCGGTTCTGCAGGTCCTACTACAAGCGGAAGAATGGATGCTTACGCGCCAACTATGATGTCTGTGGGAGCAAGAGGAATGATCGGAAAGGGAGCCCGCCTTCCGGAGGTGGTGGAAGCCATGAAAAAATATGGTGGAGTTTATTTCGGAGCCATCGGAGGAGCCGGAGCCCTTCTTGCAAAATGCATCAAAAAAGCAGAACTGGTAGCTTATGAGGATCTTCAGTCAGAAGCTTTAAGGCGCCTTTATGTGGAAGATATGCCGCTTGTTGTAATTATTGACAGCGAGGGCAGAAATCTTTATGAGGAGGGAAGGGAGGCCTACCTTTCCCGGAAAAGAGACTGACATCCTGCCGCCAGCAAAGATAATCTGCAATGCATATTATCCTGTGTGTTTGGGGATATTGGCATGTATATTCCAAAATCCCGAGACATACAGGCCAAAATGCCATCGCCCAAGGTGATTTGGAATGCATTTTGACCAGGTTGCTGTGTTGTAAACAGCAACATAAATTCTGAAAAATAGACAAAATTTATCCAAAATAATATTGACAGCAGTCTGCTTTCGGGGATATACTGAAAGCAGATCATGGCATGGGAAATGCCGGAATAAAAACAAAATTTTTAATTAAAGGAGGAAGAACAAATGGCAGTTATGGATGGATGCGAAAGCCAGCACAGAACTTCAGTAATTGAAGAGAGAGTATGTCCGAAATGCGGAAAAGAGGTGGAAGTCTTTACTTCCCGCGGAAAGCTTACAGAAGATACTGTCTGCTCCTGCGGCTATGTATTTCAGGCAGAGGAAGCGGTTCCTCTGAAAACAGAGCACAAGGATAAATAATCATCCCGCGGATTAGTTCAGAAGTACTGATAAGGCTATATTCAAATGATGGAAACAGGAACTTCAGGTTTGTATTTATGACAAATGGCAAACCTTCAGGTTCCTGTTTTTATTTTGAGGCAGAGGAAGGCTGGACATGTTTTATTTGGGGAAGATTGTGTTGGTGTTCCGGAATTCAGAAGGCGGAAGCCCTGTCTGTTTTTTGAACAGCCTGCTGAAATACAGAGGGTTCTCATAACCCACAACTGCAGCCACTTCAGAAACAGAATAGGTTGTAGTGCGGAGCAGGGTTTTTGCATTTGTGATCCGGAGATTGACAATATACTGCATAGGCGTAACCCCGTTGTAGCGCTTGAAGCTGCGGATAAACCAACAGGTACTCATATGCCGGGACAGGGCATAATCTTCCACGGAAATGTTTTCTGTAAAATGCTCATTAAAAAACTGGGTGGCAGCTTCCATTTCTTTTTGGAGAATCTGGTTTTGTGCCGTGCCCACAGGGGCCTTACGGCTGACTAAAAGAAACAGTTCCCGCAGCAGGATTGAAAGGTATTCTTCATAATGAGGCTTGGTAAGCTGCAGCTCCTGGATCATTTTTCGGAAAATCTGATGATATTCCGGATAATTGCCGGTCTGGATCACCCGCCCTGTTTCAAATAAACCATATTCCTTTAAAATATTTTTTACATTGCTGCCTGTAAAATGCACCCAGTAAACCTCTGTCTGGTCTGCTCCGTAATAAACATATTTCTGCATTTCTCTGGGCTTATATAAAATCATGTGCCCGGCTTCTATAATCTGTTCTTTATTGTCAAAAAAGAAATGTCCTTTTCCTGCAGTAATATAAAGCAGCTGATAGTCAATTCTTCCTCTTGGACGGTAGGTGGGAAGCCTGGGCTGATGGATCAGACGGTAGGTGCCGCAGCTTCCCACCACCAGGGGGCGGGTCTTGTCCTTAAAATCCAACAAAGAATTATGCAGATAGCCGGAATTGATATACATAATGATCCCTCCTGTTAAAAAAAGCTTCTGTGTTATAAAAGTGTATCATTTTGTGCATATTTTGTCCAATGAAGTTTATGGACGGTCTATGTAAAAAAGGCGTAAAATAATGTTAAAACAAAGGAAAAGTAAAAGAAAGCAAGGAGGAACACGTTGTGATTGTGCCAAAATATTATGAGGACTTAAAAATAGTGCATGAAAATACCATGCCTTACAGAGCCTATTATATTCCGGCATCCCATTATATGGGTTCGCTGACAGAAGACAGGTTTTTTTCGGACCGTATCATGGCGCTGAACGGAACATGGCAGTTTCAGTATTTCAGCAGTATTTATGATGTGCAGGAAAAATTTTATGAACCGGATTATGACTGCAGCAGTTTTAGTGAGGTGGAGGTGCCGGGAGTCTGGCAGAATTACGGATATGACAGCCACCAGTATACCAACGTAAGGTATCCGATTCCTCTGGACCCTCCCTATGTCCCTCAGGAAAATCCATGCGGAGCCTATGTGCGTAAATTTTACTACGAAAAATCAGAAGAAGCTCCAAAGGCATATCTGAATTTTGAGGGTGTGGATTCCTGTTTTTATGTGTGGATCAATGGGGAGTATGCAGGGTACAGCCAGGTTTCTCATGCCACCAGTGAATTTGACGTGACAGAGGCTCTGGTAAATGGAGAAAATACTCTGGCCGTTCTGGTTCTGAAGTGGTGCGACGGAACCTATCTGGAAGATCAGGATAAGTTTCGTATGAGCGGAATCTTCCGGGACGTCTATCTTTTGAACCGCCCGGAAAACATTGTGTATGATTATTTTACCACAACAGAAATCCAGGAAGATCAGTCAGTGATCACGGTGCAGGCAAACTATCAGGGAATGGCTGTTCCAACAAAGCTTACCCTGTATGATGCAGAGAAACAGGAAATCGCTTCTCAGATGCTTTGGGAAGAACCGGGAGAGCTTTATACCCATAAGGCAGTTCTTACAGTAAAAAATGCCAGACTGTGGAATCCGGAGCAGCCGTATTTATATACTCTGGTAATAGAAACACAAAGAGAGGCCATTGCAGACCGGATCGGTATCCGGGAAATCTGTGTGAAGGATGCTGTCATCTATCTGAATGGCACTGCTGTTAAATTTAAGGGAGTGAACCGCCATGACTCGGATCCGGTGACCGGGTTTGTCATTGGGCCTGACCAGATGAAAAAAGATCTACAGATGATGAAGGAAAACAACTTTAATGCAGTCCGCAGCAGCCATTATCCCAATGCGCCTTATTTTTATCAGCTCTGTGATGAGTATGGATTTTTTGTGATCGCAGAGGCAGACAATGAAAGTCATGGAACCCAGTCCCAGTATTTAAAAGATTCCAGCTGGGAAAATGTAAGCCAGAGGTGGAATGAGAGGATTTCTGATAACCCGGATTTCATACCGGCTACTCTGGACCGTACCAGACTTTGCGTACACAGGGAGAAAAACCGCCCCAGCATTGTGATCTGGTCCATGGGAAATGAATGTGGCTATGGCTGTACCTTTGAGGAAGCTTTAAAGTGGACAAAGCAGTTTGATAAAACAAGGCTGACCTGCTATGAAAGCTCTTTTTATCGGAATAATAAAAGAAAATACGATTACAGCAATATTGATATTTTCAGCAGAATGTATCCTTCTCTGGAAGAAATCCAGGAATATATGGAACAGAAACCGGATAAGCCCTTTCTTTTGATCGAATACTGTCATGCTATGGGAAACGGACCGGGAGATCTGGAGGATTATTTCCAGATGATTTATCAATATGACCAGCTTTGCGGAGGCTTTGTGTGGGAGTGGTGTGATCATGGAGTGTACCGGGGAAAGGCTGCTAATGGAAAAGAAAAGTATTTTTACGGAGGAGATTTTGGGGAAGAGGTCCATGACGGCAATTTCTGTATGGACGGACTGGTATATCCTGACCGGACACTTCATACCGGGCTTCTGGAATACCGGAATGTGCACCGCCCGGCAAGAGTGGTGACTTTCCGGCAGGAAACCGGAGAGCTGTGCCTGAAAAATTATATGAATCACCTAGATTTAAAGGATTATATTAATCTGATATTTGAAGTGACCTGTGATGGAAAAATCCTCAAAAAGGAAGAAATGGAACTGAAGGAGTCCATACTGCCCGGGCAGACAGGAAGCATTTTTCTGGATATTCCGGTTCCGGAACGGGGAAAATGTTACCTGAAAATATCCTATTACTTAAAACAGGGAAATGCCCTTGTTGTTCCGGGAGGTGTGCTGGGATTTGATGAGATATTGTTGAAAAATAAAGATGGTAGAAATCAGCAGGCGGTGTGTATTCTGGAAAACCGGAGAGAGGATCAGGCATCTGTGCAGGTTACGGAAACGGATCGGTTCCTTACTATCGAAAGCGAGAAGTTTACATATCGCTACAGTAAACTTTCCGGATTATTTGAACAGGTAAGCTTAAATGGAAAGGAACTGCTGGCTGCTCCAATGGAGGTAAATATCTGGCGGGCGCCAACAGACAATGACCGAAAGATCAAGCTGGAATGGAAGGCAGCCGGATATGACCGCAGCAATGCCAGAGCTTATGATACAACATGGGAGATAAGGAGAGGAGCTGCCGGCTGTGTCAATGATGAAAGCGTTATCATCCACAGCACCATGTCTGTGGCGGCAGCAGCGCTTCAAAAGGTTCTGGATATCGAAGCCGAATGGAAGGTACAGAGTACCGGAGAAATCTCTGTAACCATGCAGGTAAAAAAGAACATGGAATTTCCACAGCTTCCACGGTTTGGGCTTCGGTTATTTTTAAAGAAAGAGTATGAAGGCCTGAAATTCTATGGACTGGGGCCTCACGAAAGCTATGTGGATAAGCGCAGATCCTGCAGCCATGGCCTTTATGAATCCACAGTAGAAGAGCAAAATGAGGATTATCTGCGCCCCCAGGAAAACGGAAGTCATACAGACTGTGATTATATGGTCCTGGAAAAAGAAGCACAGACTTTTATGGCTGTATCTCCAAAGCCTTTTGCATTTAATGTATCTTATTACACCCAGGAAGAACTGACAGAAAAGGCACATAATTTTGAACTGGAAAAATCAGGCAACACTGTTGTCTGTCTGGATTATGGGCAGAATGGAATCGGCTCCAACAGCTGCGGTCCAAAGCTTCGCAAAGAATATCGGCTGGATCAAGAAAGATTTACATTTGAGATGATGTTTATTTGGAAAGGAATGAGAGGAACACATGAATGAAAAAAAGTATTTAAAATGGTACAACAAAGTAGGATATGGCTCTGGGGATATTGCAGGAAATGTGGTCTATGCGTTTTTGTCCTCCTTTGTCATGATTTATCTGACAAATACAGTAGGGCTGAATCCCGGAATTATCGGAACTCTGATTGCAGTGTCAAAATTATTTGACGGAATCACAGACGTCTTTTTTGGCTCTCTGATCGACAAAACAAAAAGCAGACTGGGTAAGGCAAGACCCTGGATGCTGTATGGATATATTGGCTGTGCCGTAACACTGGTGGCTATTTTTGCTATTCCTGCTGACATGGGAGAGTTTGCCCAGTATGCCTGGTTCTTTATTGCCTATACTCTGTTAAACGCAGTTTTTTATACTGCGAATAATATTGCCTATTCTGCCCTGACAGCCCTGGTGACAAAAAACAGCAAGGAACGTGTACAGATGGGTTCCTATCGTTTTATCTTTGCTTTTTCAACCAGTCTTCTGATCCAGTCTCTGACCATTGGATTTGTGGAATGGATGGGCGGCGGAGCTGCCGGATGGAGAACAGTCGCTATTATTTATGCAGTGATCGGACTTGCAGTGAATACGATTTCCGTATTTTCTGTGAAGGAACTGCCGGAAGAAGAATTAAATGATGGAAAAGCAGCCGGAACAGATGAGAAGTATTCCCTGATTGATGCCGGAAAGCTTTTATTTACCAATAAGTATTATGTAATGATCTGTATCACCTATATTTTGCAGCAGATTTATACTGCCATGTTAAACATGGGTATTTATTATATGACCTATATTCTGTTTAATGAAAATCTGTACGGTGTATTTTCCTGGGCCATAAATATCCCTTTAATTATTGCGCTGCTGGTTACGCCGGTTCTGGTGGAAAAATGGAAGGGTATGTACAAACTGAATCTGACGGGATATGTGATCGGAACCATTGGAAGGGCTCTGGTTGTAGTAGCCGGTTACCTGGGAAGCGTGCCGCTGATGCTTTTATTTACCGGCATCGCAGCCTTTGGTATGGGACCCTGGCAGGGAGATATGAATGCAGTGATCGCTTCCTGTTCGGAATATACTTATCTGACAAAGCACAAAAGAGTAGACGGAACCATGTACTCCTGTACCTCTCTTGGCATTAAGCTGGGAGGCGGAATCGGAATCGCCATTACCGGCTGGCTTCTGGATCTCAGTGGCTTTGACGGAGCTTTGGCTGTACAGAGTGATTCCTGTATCCAGATGCTTCAGATCATGTATCTTTGGGTTCCGGTGGCAATCACACTGATTATTACATTTATCATGTCAAAAATGAACGTGGAACGCGCCAATGAGAAACTTTTACAGGAACAGGCTGTTAAAAGCGATATGCATGATAAAAATAAACTGCATAGAAATCCATGATTTCCTGTAAATAGTTGATAAGCTTTTTCATAAGGCTGTACCTCCTTTCCTGATTTCTGACCTTATTATATTCTATCAGAGGAAGATATGCATGCCAAATGAAAAAAAGAAGCAGCCAAATTTTGAAGAGAGAGGAGAAGGAACATGCAGCCGTCTTATGAAGAGAAAAAAGAAAAGTTCAGTATAATAAGAAAAAAACCTCATCATGTTCCCCCTCACCTTCACAATGCCATTGAGCTGGTATATGTAACAAAAGGGGAGCTGGAGCTTGGCGTTGGCTGTGAGCTGTATCATATGGAGCAGGGAGATTTTGCAGTGGTATTTCCGGATCTGATCCATCATTATCAGGTGTTCTCTCATGGAAAAAATGAAGTATATTTGTTTTATGCATCGTTGGAGCTCAGTGGACCGTTTATGACCTTGCTTCAGAAAAAATGTCCGGAAAATCCAGTGATTTCCAGGGAAAAATTACACGAGGAGGTCAAAAATGCGTTAGGCTGTCTGATAAAAGACAAGAAGGTAAACGAGGTTGTGGGGCAGGCTTATTTACAGATTATATTATACCGGTGCAGGGAGAACTTCCGGCTCATAGAAAAAGATCGTGTGGGGAGTAATGATCTGATATATACGGTTATGACGTATCTGTTGTCTCACTTTCAGGAAACGCTGACACTTGGAAGTGTGGCTGAAAATCTTGGCGTAAATAAGTTTGCTTTATCCAAAATCTTTTCCGGTGTTTTTCATACGAATTTTAATCAGTATCTTAATGAGATCCGGCTGAACTATGCTTCCTCTCTTCTGGAAAATACAGACAGGAGAATTACGGATATTTATCTGGAAGCCGGGTTTGAAAGCCAGAGAACCTTTAATCGTGTCTTTCGGCAGAGATATGGAAGAACTCCCGGCGAATACAGAAAATCGTTCTGGGAACAGGAGAATACAGACATCATGAAAACCTGATCATAAAATAAAAGGCTTCTGCCCGCTTCATTTACAGTAACAATAACAGACCTGTTTCAGAGATTTGTCTCAAAAGTAACATGAATAAAATGTCTCCTGCATATAAATATAACAATACATGGGATTGTGTGAATATATGCAAGGGGGCATTTTTATGGAAAATTTTCAGGTTTACCGGGATATTCAGGCACGTACCGGCGGTGATATATACATAGGTGTTGTAGGACCTGTCCGCACCGGAAAGTCCACATTTATCAGACGTTTCATGGAGCAGCTGGCCCTTCCGGCAATGAGCGGGGAGCAGCAGGCAGAGGTAAGAGATCAGCTTCCTTTAAGTGGTTCCGGAAAGCTGATCACAACAGTGGAACCAAAGTTTATTCCAAGAGAGGCGGTTCCGGTTACTCTGGGAGAGGATCAGAAGGTTCGGATCCGTCTGATAGACTGTGTAGGTTATTTGGTTAAAGATGCTTCCGGCCATGTGGAGGAAGGCAGAGAGAGAATGGTAAAAACCCCCTGGTCCTCCAGAGCCATTCCTTTCCATGAGGCAGCAGAGGTGGGAACAGGAAGAGTGATCCGGGAACATTCCACCATTGGACTTCTGATCACAGGGGACGGAAGCTTTGGAGAAATCCCAGGCGAAAATTTCAGAGAGGCAGAAGAAAAGACAGTCCAGGAATTAAAAAAACAGGGAAAACCCTTTCTGATCCTGGTAAATTCTCAGATGCCGTATAAAGAAGAAACCTTACAGCTTGCAGAAAGCCTTCAGAAAAAATACGGAGTAACAACGGTCACAGCTAACTGTGAGCAGCTGAAAAAAGAAGATATCACCAGAATTCTGGAAAAGGTGCTTTATGAATTTCCGGTCAGTGAAATTCATTTCTATGTGCCTAAATGGGTAGAAATGCTTCCTCTGGATCATGAACTGAAATCACAGATCCTGGGACAGATCCGGAAGCTGATGAAGGAGTTGGCTCATATCCGTGATGTGACTAAGGAAAGGGTGCAGCTGGAAGGTCCTTACGTGCAGGATACTCTTCTTGATCATGTAGGACTTTCCGATGGCGTTGTCAGAATACGAGTCCAGATCAAAGATGAGTATTATTACAGGATCTTAAGCGAGCTGTGCGGAGTTTCCATGGCAAGCGAGTATGACCTGATCCATACGATGAAAGAGCTTTCCCAGATGAAAGAAAAATATGTTAAGGTTCAGTCTGCTCTGGAAGCGGTCCGGGGGACCGGATACGGTGTGGTGGTGCCGGAGCTTGGAGAGGTTGAGATTGAAGAGCCGACGGTGATGAAACAGGGAAATAAATTCGGGGTGAGAATCCGTTCAAAAAGCCCTTCCATTCATATGATAAAAGCCAATATTGAGACAGAGATCGCGCCTATAGTAGGAACAGAGCAGCAGGCGCAGGATCTGATCCAGTATATCGGACAGAGCGGCCAACGGGGCGAAAGCATCTGGGAGACAAATATTTTCGGCAAGTCCATAGAACAGCTTGTACAGGACGGCATCCGGAATAAGCTGGCTTCCATTGGAGAAGAAAGCCAGGTGAAGCTTCAGGATACCATGCAGAAGATCGTCAATGACAGCAAGGGCGGGATGGTGTGTATTATCATCTGAGCTTTTTTGTATCAAAAAAAGAATAGCAGGGGACAGCAGCTTCTTCAGATGGTAAATGCGGGAGCTGTTCTGTGCCGGAAGCAGGAACGCTGTTTAAATGAAGAGCTGCTGTGGTTTATGTTCTGTTAAAAAAAGAATATGGACTGTGGCAGTTTTTCCATTTCATAAAAACTTCTGAAAATAAAGATTGACATTTTATGGCAATTGTATTATCATACTAACATACAAAGTTAGTATGTAATTAAAAAGAAAGGCGGAACTGGATTATGGCAAAAATTTACAAAGGAGCGCTGGGGCTGATCGGAAATACTCCTCTGGTAGAAATATCCAATATTGAAAAAGAACTTTCTCTTCCGGCAGCTGTTCTTGTGAAACTGGAGTATCTGAATCCTGCCGGAAGCGTCAAGGACAGAGTGGCAAAAGCAATGATCGAGGACGCGGAGAAAAAAGGCCTCCTGAAAGAAGGTTCTGTGATCATTGAGCCTACCTCGGGAAATACAGGGATCGGGCTTGCTGCTATTGCGGCAGTCAAGGGATATCGGGTGATTCTTACCATGCCTGAGACCATGAGTGTGGAAAGAAGAAATATCCTGAAGGCATACGGAGCAGAGATTGTCCTTACCGAAGGCGCAAAGGGCATGAAAGGGGCGATTGAAAAGGCGGAGCAGCTTGCAGGAGAAATTCCGGGCGCCTTTATTCCCGGACAGTTTGTAAATCCTGCGAATTCTGCAGCCCACAGATCATCAACAGGCCCGGAGATCTGGGAGGACACAGAGGGCAAGGTAGATATTTTTGTAGCAGGCGTAGGCACAGGCGGAACTCTGACCGGTGTGGGAGAATATCTGAAAGCTAAAAATCCTCAGATCAGGATCGTGGCAGTAGAGCCTTCGGATTCTCCTGTACTTTCAGAAGGAAAGAGCGGCCCTCACAAGCTTCAGGGAATCGGCGCAGGCTTTGTACCTGAGGTTTTAAATACAGATATTTACGATGAGATCATTCAGATCAGAAGTGAGGAGGCATATGCAGCGTCAAAGCTTCTTGCAAAAAAAGAAGGCGTACTGGTAGGAATTTCCTCCGGAGCAGCTCTTTATGCAGCCTTTGAGCTTGCACGGCGTCCGGAAAATAAAGGAAAGACCATTGTAGCCCTCCTTCCGGATTCAGGAGACCGATACTATTCCACCCCTCTGTTTATGGAATAGTAAAAACAACGATTGTCTGACAGATAAAGAATAACGAGGAGTAAAATTATGGGTGAAAAAATCAGAAGAGAAAACAGGAAATTTAAGTTTGAGACACTTCAGCTGCATGTAGGACAGGAAAATCCGGATCCGGCAACAGATGCCAGAGCGGTTCCTATTTATCAGAGCTCTTCCTTTGTATTTCGCAACTGTGACCATGCGGCGGCAAGATTTGATCTAAGTGATGCGGGAAATATTTACGGAAGGCTGACCAATCCCACTCAGGATGTTTTTGAGAAACGGATGGCAGCCCTGGAGGGAGGAGCGGCAGCTCTTGCAGTAGCTTCCGGGGCAGCAGCTATTTCCTATTCCATTCAGAATGTGGCGCAGAACGGTGGTCATATTGTTGCGGCAAAAAATATTTACGGAGGAACCTTTAACCTGCTTCTCCACACACTTCCCCAGTATGGGATCACAACCACCTTTGTAGATATTTTTAATGACGGAGAGCTGGAAGCAGCCATTCAGGATAATACAAAAGCTGTGTTTATTGAAACTCTGGGAAATCCCAATTCTGATGTGGTAGATATTGAAGCAGTTGCGGAAATTGCCCATAAACACAAGATCCCTCTTATTGTGGATAATACCTTTGCAACGCCTTATCTGGTACGCCCTATAGAATACGGGGCAGATATTGTGGTACATTCTGCAACAAAATTTATTGGCGGACACGGAACAGCCGTGGGAGGTGTGATCGTAGACGGAGGAAAATTTGACTGGGAGGCATCCGGAAAATTTCCTGTTCTTACAGAGCCTGACCCAAGTTATCACGGAATCAGTTTTACAAAGGCGGCAGGTCCGGCAGCCTTTGTTACCAGGATCCGTGCGATCCTTCTCAGAGATACTGGAGCCACTCTGTCGCCTTTTCATGCATTTCTGTTTCTTCAGGGACTGGAAACTCTGTCTTTAAGGGTAGAACGTCATGTGGAAAATGCGCTTAAAGTAGCGGAATATCTTAACAGTCATCCTCAGGTGGAATGTGTCCACCATCCGTCTGTGACACAGGATGAAAGCCAGAAAGCTCTTTATCAGAAGTATTTCCCAAAGGGCGGCGGTTCCATTTTTACCTTTGAGATCAGAGGCGGCAAACAAAAGGCAAAAGACTTTATTGACAATCTGGAGCTGTTTTCTCTTCTGGCAAATGTAGCGGATGTGAAATCTCTGGTGATTCATCCTGCCACTACCACTCACAGCCAGTGTACGGAAGAGGAGCTTCTTGAACAGGGAATCCGGCCGAATACCATCCGGCTTTCTGTGGGAACGGAAAATATCGATGATATTATTCAGGATCTGGAAGAGGCTTTTAAGGCAGTGCAGTGAGACATGTAAGCCGAAAATGGAAGTAGTTACTGCGAAGGTTGTGAACAATAACCGGAAGTCCCAATGACAGAATAAAACAAAAGAGAACTTCTTGACCGTAACATGTCTCTGCATGTATACTGTAACGGAGTTCTCTTCTTTTACAGTAAAAAAGAAGAAAACATCAGCAGAACGGAGAATGTTATGGATACAAATACCTTAGAGACCAACCAGATAAATGAGGCCGGGCTTACAGAAGAGGATGCCCGGAATTTAAGAATACGGGAAATTGAGAGAAGCATTATTAAAAAATTCCGCAAGCCTGTATGGAGACGTTTTACCAAAGCCATCAATGAATATGAGCTGATCAAAGACGGGGATAAAATTGCAGTGTGTATTTCCGGCGGAAAGGATTCCATGCTTATGGCAAAGCTTTTTCAGGAGCTGGCCCGCCATGGAAAAAAGAATTTTGAGGTTGTTTTTCTTGTAATGAATCCCGGATATAATGAGGCAAATTATCAGCTTATCCTAGAAAATTCCAGAACTCTTGGAATCCCCATTACGGTTTTTCAGTCTGAGATTTTTGACGTGGTGGCAGGAGAGGAAAGCTCTCCCTGTTATCTCTGTGCAAGAATGAGAAGAGGATATCTTTACAGCAGGGCAAAGGAGCTTGGCTGCAATAAGATCGCTCTGGGCCATCATTACGATGATGTGATCGAGACCATTCTTATGGGAATGCTTTACGGAGCCCAGATACAGACCATGATGCCGAAGCTTCACAGCACCAATTTTGAGGGAATGGAGCTGATCCGTCCCATGTACCTGATCAGAGAGGAAGATATCATCCACTGGGCAAACTACAACGGACTGAGGTTCCTTCGGTGCGCCTGCCGCTTTACAGAGCAGTGCGCGGATGAGGAAACAGATAAAAGCTCAAAAAGAGCAGAGGTAAAGGAACTGATCCATAATCTTGCTCAGAAGGATCCTGTAATTGAGTTTAACATATTTAAAAGTGTGGAAAATGTAAACGTCAATACTGTGGTGGCATATAAGAAAGACGGAGTAAAGCATCATTTCCTGGAAACGTATGATGAAATATAGCAGAAAGAGGCCGTTAGGATGAAGATATCAACAAGAGGACGCTATGCGATCCGCGTTATGCTGGATCTTGCGGAACACAATACCGGAGAATATATCCCCCTTATGGATATTGCCAGAAGACAGGAAATTTCTGAAAAATACCTGGAATCCATTGTGTCTGTTCTGAGCAAAAATAAATTTGTCCATGCTCTCAGAGGAAAGGGAGGCGGCTACCGCCTTTCCAGAACGCCGGAGGAGTATACTATGGGCAGTATTTTAAGACTTACAGAAGGCTCCCTGGCGCCTATCGCCTGTCTGGAGGACGAGCCGAATCTCTGTGAGCGCGCTTCTGTCTGTAAGACTTTAAGCATGTGGCAGGGATTTTATAAGCTGATCAATGAATATTTCGATCATATTACACTTGAGGATCTTCTCCGGGAGGGAGAAGACGGCGGAAGCTATGTGATTTGAGCAGCTCCGGAAATAAAGGTTTCTATTATTTTTCAGAAAATTTATTGAATCAGGAAGCCTTGTGTGATATAGTAAAATCAGTTCAAAAGGAAAGAAACGGGGCAGCAGAAATGAATCAGAATTTTTTGGATGCAGTGGAAGAAAATCCTGTGATCGCAGCAATAAAAAGTCCGGAAGATCTGAAAGAATGCTGCGGTATCCCGGAGATCAGGATTGTTTTTATCTTATATGGGGACATCTGTTCTCTTGGAGAGATTGTGAAGGCAGTGAAGGATGCGGGCAAGATCGCCATGGTACATGTGGATCTGATCGGCGGACTGAGCACAAGAGAGGTAGCTGTGGATTTTATCCATACCAGCACCATGGCAGATGGGATCATTACCACGAAACCCTCCCTGATCCGAAGAGCCAGAGAATTGTCCATGTTTACCGTCCTCAGATTTTTCCTTCTGGATTCCATGGCATTTGAAAATATCTGCCAGCAGCAGTACAGTGTAAAGCCGGATTTTATTGAAGTTCTTCCAGGCGTGATGCCGCGCATCATTGAGAAACTTTGTCATCTGGTAAAAATAAAGATCATTGCAGGCGGACTGATCTCAGACAGAGAATCCGTGGTGGCGGCGCTGGATGCCGGTGCAATGGGAGTTTCCTCTACCAGTCATCAGGTATGGAGGTTATAGAAACAGAACAGGAATCCTGTTCGGACAACTGAAAAAGAAAAGGCATGAGAGAAGAGAGCCTGACAGATAGCGCATAGATTCTGTGCGTTTATTTGTCGGGCTTTTTCATTTACCAGGAAATTCATATATTGTGTACTGACTTTCCCGGTGAATAAAAATGAATCGTAAAAAAGGAGCAGAAACTATGTATGATGTAATTATTATCGGGGCAGGGGTAACGGGAACTGCCTGTGCAAGAGAATTATCCCGTTATGAGGCAAAGATCTGTGTACTGGAAAAAGAAGAGGATGTGTGCTGCGGAACCTCGAAAGCAAACAGTGCCATTGTCCATGCAGGCTATGATGCTGCGGAAGGCTCCCTGAAGGCAAAGCTCAATGTCAGGGGAAACCTGATGATGGAAGAGATTTCAGAAAAACTGGATTTTCCTTTTAAGAGAAACGGCTCTCTGGTGATCTGTCTTCATAAAGAAGATTTTCCAAAGCTTGAGACTCTTTATGAAAGGGGAAAGAAAAACGGAGTGAAAGGACTTCAGATTCTTTACCGGGAACAGGTGAAAGAAATGGAACCCAATATAACTGATGAGGTGTATGCAGCCCTCTATGCACCTTCAGCTGGAATCGTATGTCCTTTTGCCATGAACTTGGCTTTTGCAGAAAATGCTGTTGTCAATGGAGCAGAATTCCGATTTGATACAGAGGTACAGAATATCAGAAAAACCTCACAGGGCTGGGAGATTGAAACTTCCAAAGGAGTTTTCCTGACAAAAACAGTGATCAATGCAGCAGGAGTTTACGCAGACCGGTTCCACAATATGGTCAGTGAAAAAAAGCTTTGTATTACCCCAAGGAGAGGGAGCTACTGCCTTCTGGACAAAAGCGCGGGACCCCATGTGAACAGAACTGTATTTTCTCTTCCCGGAAAATACGGAAAAGGGATTCTTGTAACACCTACGGTTCACGGAAACCTTCTTCTGGGCCCAACTGCTGAAGACATTGAAAACAAAGAGGGAACAAACACTTCTGCGCAGGAGCTGGAGCAGGTAATCCAGAAAGCAGGCATGAATGTAAAAAATCTTCCTCTGAGACAGGTGATCACTTCCTTTGCAGGCCTTCGCGCCCATGAGGAAGGGGATGATTTTGTTATCGGTGAGTCTGAGGACGCGCCTGGTTTTGTGGACTGTGCAGGAATTGAATCCCCGGGACTTACCGCAGCTCCTGCAGTTGGAGAAATGGTTTCGGGCATCCTGAAAAAAAGGCTGAACCTTAAAGAAAAAGATGCTTTTATTTCTGAGAGAAAGGGCATTCTTAATCCGGCAGCGCTGGACAAAGAAGAATACCGGGAGCTTTTGAAAAAGCAGCCGGCCTATGGAAATATAATCTGCAGATGCGAGATGGTTTCAGAGGGAGAAATCCTTGATGCCATCCATCGTCCTCTGGGCGCCAGATCACTGGACGGCGTCAAGCGCAGAACAAGAGCAGGAATGGGGCGCTGCCAGTCAGGCTTCTGCTCTCCAAAAACCATGGAGATCCTTGCCCGGGAGCTTGGAAAGGATATGGCAGAGATCACCAAATGCGGAAAAAATTCACAAATCATTCTGGGAATCAATAAAGATACATTCTGACCAGATACAGGAGGAGCTACTATCATGGAAGCATATGATGTTGTAATTATAGGAGGCGGTCCGGCAGGACTGGCGGCGGCAGTTGCTGCAAAAGAACACGGTATACAGAAAATTCTGATTCTGGAAAGGGACAGAGAGCTGGGAGGTATTCTGAACCAGTGTATTCACAATGGCTTCGGTCTCCACACGTTTAAGGAGGAGCTGACAGGCCCGGAATATGCCCTGCGCTATATAAAAAAAGTACAGGAGCTTGATATTGAATACAGGCTGAATACCATGGTTGCAGATATCAGTCCGGAGAGGGTGATCACGGCTCTGAACCGGGAGGACGGACTTCTGGAAATAAAAGCAGAAGCAGTGATCCTTGCCATGGGCTGCCGGGAAAGATCAAGAGGAGCTTTGAATATTCCGGGATATCGCCCGGCAGGGATTTTTTCCGCAGGAACGGCACAGAGACTGGTAAACATGGAAGGATATCTTCCGGGTCGCAAGGTTGTGATCCTTGGTTCCGGAGATATCGGACTTATTATGGCAAGAAGAATGACTCTGGAGGGAGCAAAGGTAAAGGCAGTGGCAGAACTGATGCCTTATTCCGGCGGCCTCAGAAGAAATATTGTGCAGTGTCTGGAGGATTATGGAATCCCTTTAAAGCTCAGTCACACAGTTGTGGACATTAAAGGAAGGGAACGGGTGGAAGGAGTAACGCTTGCAAAGGTGGATGAAAGAGGAAAGCCCATTCCGGGCACTGAGGAAGAATACGCCTGCGATACTTTGCTTTTGTCAGTGGGTCTGATCCCGGAAAATGAGATATCTGGAAAAATGGGTGTGGAGCTGAATCCGGTAACGTCAGGTCCGGTGGTAAACGAAAGTCTGGAAACAAATATCCCCGGAGTATTTGCCTGCGGAAATGTACTGCATGTGCATGATTTGGTGGATTTTGTGTCACAGGAGGCAGCCGCAGCCGGGCGTTTTGCAGCGGATTTTATCAGAAATAAAAAATCCTTCCAAGAGAATCAGGAGAGAGAAGAGATACGAGACAGTCATGAGATCTGTATTATTTCTGACGGCGGTGTCCGCTATACCATTCCCTCTTTTATCCGGCCGGAATATATGGAAGAAAGCCTTACAATCCGCTTCCGGGTGGGCCGCGTTTACCGGGACTGTTATGTGTGTGTTTACTTTGACGAAAAGCTGGTAATCCGCAAAAAAAGATTATATGCAGCCCCGGGCGAGATGGAGGAGCTGATTCTGAAAAAAGCTCAGCTTATGGAACATCCCGCACTGAAACAGATCACCATAAAAATTCAGGAGGCATAAAAATGGAGGAAAGACATTTAATCTGTATAGGCTGTCCGGTTGGCTGCGCCCTGACTGTAAAAACAGAACAGGGAGCAGTGATATCCGTAGAGGGAAATACCTGTAAGCGGGGAAGGGAGTACGGGGAAAAGGAGGTGACGGCCCCTGCCAGAACCGTTACCACCACGGTAACGGTAACAGGTGGGAAAATTCCCGCAGTCTCTGTAAGAACCAGAAAAGATATTCCAAAAGAAAAAATCTTTGACTGTATCCGGGCGCTGAAAGGTATCCAGATTCCGGCGCCGGTGCATACAGGCGATATCATACTTGCCGATGTGGCAGGAACCGGAGTAGATGTAGTCGCCACAAAAACAGTGGAATTACGCTGACTGTTTAACGGAGAGAACAGTAACCCGGATGGGAACTATTTAGGGGAAAAATGTCAGCCAGCATTGACATTGAGCGTTGTAATGTTTATCATAAAGAATAGTATGTTCAGTCAGCAGATATATAAATTTTGCGGCAGCTGAAGATATGTCGGAACAAAAAGGAGAAACATTATGACCATTTCCATGATTGGAATAGATCACGGTCGTGCACCGGTGGATATCAGGGCATTATTTGCCTTTACAAAGAAAAACGCAGGGGAAGCTATGGAAAAGCTGAAGCATACAGCAGGCATACATGGCTGTGTGATTCTTTCTACCTGCAACCGCCTGGAAATCTGGGCAAGCCATGAAGAAGATCAGGAGCTTTCCCTGTATCAGTGTCTTTGTCGGCTAAAAGGAGTACAGGAAGTTTCCTATGAAAAATATTTTGTTACACGAAAGGATAAAGAGGCGGCAGCTCACCTGTTTTATCTGGCAGGCGGGCTGAAGTCTCAGATTCTGGGAGAAGACCAGATTCTTACTCAGATTAAAGATGCTCTGAATCTTGCCAGAGAACATTTTACCTCGGACAGTGTGTTGGAGGTTCTTTTCCGTATGGCAGTAACTGCAGGCAAAAAAATTAAGACAGAGGCGCCTCTTGCCCACGGAAATCCTTCTGTGATCCATCAGGCAGTCTGTTCTCTGAAATCTCAGGGCTATGAAATAAAAGGGAAAACCTGTATGGTTATCGGAAACGGAGAAATGGGAAAGGTAGCTGCCCAGACACTCCGTGAGGCAGGGGCTGATGTGACGGTTACTGTGCGTCAGTACCGAAGCGGGATTGTGGAGATCCCGGAGGGCTGCAAAAGAATCAACTATGGCGAGCGAATGGAGTATCTTCCCAAATGCGATCTGGTTGTCAGCGCAACGGCAAGCCCTAATTTTACATTAAGAGAAGAACAGTTTTCTGACCTCACACTTCCGGAAGAGCTGATCCTTCTGGATCTGGCAGTGCCAAGAGACATTGATCCTGCTCTTGGAAAGCGGAAAGAAATCAGACTTTACGACATGGACAGCTTCCATTCGTCTGAAATATCTTCTGAGCAGAGTGAAAGCATCCGGAAGGCAGAACAGATCGTAGAAGAGCAGATGGAGGAATTTTATCAGTGGCTGGAGGGCCGGGATGTGATTCCCAGGATCCAGGAGATCAGAGAGGATGCGGTACAGGATCTGAACCTGCGCATCGAAAAAATCCTCAAAAAAACACCAATGGAACAAAAGGACAGAGAAAGCCTGCTTGAAGCAGTGGATACTGCTGCCGGAAAGGTTGTGAATAAGCTGATCTTCGGTTTAAGGGATAGCCTGAATCAGGAGGTTTTTCTGGAATGTGTGGCCGGATTGGAGAAGCTTTATGAAGACTAAAAGATATTTTCCCATGTTTATAGATCTTTCAGACAAAAACGTGGTTGTAGTTGGCGGGGGAAACATTGCCACCCGGAGAGTCAAGACACTGCTTCAGTTTACAAGAAACGTAACGGCTATTGCCCCAAAAGTGACTGAGGAGCTTCGGGGGCTTGGAACGGCAGGCTATGTAAATCTGATTACCCGTCCTGTAAAGCGTTCGGATTTTCAGACGGCATATATGGTGATCGCAGCTACCAATGACTGGAAGCTGAATGATGAAATTTACCGCGTCTGCAAGGAAGAGGGCATTTATGTGAATATTGCGGACGATAAGAGCAAGTGTGATTTTTATTTTCCGGGAATTTATATGAAGGATGAAATGGTAGTGGGAATCACTGCAAGCGGACTGGATCATCACAAGGCAAAAAAGGTCCGGATCGCCATTCAGAAAGCCATGGAGGAAGCAGCGGAAAATGACAAAGAATAAAATAATCATCGGAAGCAGAGAAAGCGCTCTGGCAGTGCTGCAGAGTGAGATGGTAAAAAGCTTTCTCAATAAAGAGCATCCGGAATTACATACAGAGATCCTGACCATGAAAACCACAGGAGACAAAATTCTTGACCGTACCCTTGATAAGATTGGGGGAAAAGGACTTTTTGTAAAAGAGCTGGATCTTGCTCTTATAGAGAAACGGTCAGACATTTCTGTTCACAGCCTGAAGGACATGCCTATGGAGGTTCCCTCTGAGCTTCCGCTTCTGGCTTTTTCAAAAAGAGAAGATCCCAGAGACGTTCTTGTTCTTCCAAAGGGCGCAGATTATCTGGATAAAAGTAAGCCTCTTGGCTGTTCCAGTCTCCGCAGGACGTTACAGCTGAAAGTGCTTTATCCGGATATGGAAGTAAAAAGCATCCGGGGAAATCTTCAGACAAGGCTTCGGAAGCTGGATGAAGGAGAGTATGCGGGACTGATTCTTGCGGCAGCCGGCCTGAAGCGCCTGGGGCTGGAAAACAGAATCAGCCGCTACTTTACAGTGGAAGAGATGCTTCCTGCAGCAGGCCAGGGAATTCTGGCAGTTCAGGGAAGGGCAGAAGAAGATTATTCCTGCCTGGAGGGGTACTGTGACAGGGAAGCCTGGATATGCGGAACAGCGGAAAGGGCCTATGTAAAATATCTGGACGGCGGCTGTTCCTCCCCTGTGGCTGCCTATGGTGAGCTTCACGGAGACACACTGCTGCTCCGGGGGCTTTATTACAGAGAAGAAGACGGGACATATATAAAAGGCCAGCTGGAGGGCGATCCTTTAAGAGCAGAGGAGCTGGGGATTACTCTTGCAAAGCGTCTGAAAGAATCCATGGAAAAAGGAGAGTCATCATGAGTATTGGAAAAGTATGGCTGGTAGGTGCAGGTCCGGGAGATGCCGGACTTTTTACTCTGAAAGGCCTTGAGGTTCTTAATAAAGCGGAAGTAGTTGTATATGACAGTCTGGTAGGTCAGGGAGTTCTCACAAAAATCCCTGACAGCGCAAGGCTGATCTATGTGGGAAAACGGGCAGACAAGCATACCCTTCCCCAGGAACAGATCAATCAGGTGCTTCTGGAGGAAGCGCAGAAGGGATATCGGGTGGTGCGGCTCAAAGGCGGAGATCCTTTTTTGTTTGGAAGAGGCGGAGAGGAGCTGGAGCTTCTTACAGAACACGGAATCCCTTATGAGATCGTTCCCGGTGTAACCTCTCCGCTGGCAGTTCCTGCCTATAACGGCATTCCGGTGACACACAGAGATTTCTGTTCTTCTCTTCATATTATTACCGGACACAGAAGAGCAGGAAAAGAGTATGACATTAATTTCCGGGCTCTTGTGGACACAAAGGGTACGCTTGTATTTTTGATGGGAGTAGCAGCTCTTCACGATATCTGTCAGGGGCTTCTGGACGAGGGCATGGAACCGGAAATGCCTGCAGCGATTTTGCAGAAGGGAACCACAGCAGGACAGAAAAAAATCGTAGCCACAGTCAGCACCCTGGAAGCTGAGGTAAAACGTCAGGGAATCCAGACGCCTGCTATTATTGTGGTAGGAAAGGTCTGCGCTCTTGCAGATGAATTTAACTGGTATGAAAAGCTTCCTCTGATGGGCTGGAAGGTGCTTGTCACAAGACCGAAAAACAGAAGCTCCCGCACCACAGAGCTTTTACGGGAAAAAGGAGCGGAGGTTCTGGAGCTTCCTTCTATCCGTACCCAGGCGCTGGAAGATCAGACCGCGCTTTATCAGGCGCTGAATCACATTTCAGATTATCAGTGGGCTGTGTTTACCAGCCCTACAGGGGCAGAAATCTTTTTGGATGAGCTGAAACGCCGCAGAATGGATATCCGCAGTCTTGCCGGGATCCGTCTTGCAGCGATCGGCCAGGGAACCAGAAAGATTCTGGAGGATCGAGGCCTTCTGACTGATCTGATGCCTGAGATCTATGACGGTGACTGTCTGGGCGAGACACTTGCAAAGGAGCTGAAGGGCGGAGAGCGGATCTTGATCCCAAGAGCCAGAAAAGGAAACGAGAATCTGGTGCGGCTTCTTAAGGAGGCAGGCGGTATTGTTGACGATATCCCCACCTATGAAACTCTTTATGAGAGCAGCAGTCTCATTGACATAAAAAAAGAAATCACTGACAAAAACATAGACTGTGTGGTATTTACCAGCGCGTCTACGGTAAAGGGCTTTGCGGAAAGCACCAGGGGCGCTGATTATACCGGACTTACTGCCGCCTGCATCGGAAAGCAGACAAAGGCAGCAGCAGATAAGCTTGGAATGGATACTTATATGGCAGAAAAAGCTACCATCGAACATCTGATCCGACTGGTAGAAGAAATAAAACACAAAAAGGAAAGAGAGTGAGAAACATGGATTTAATCCAGAGACCAAGAAGACTGAGAGGCAGCGAGACACTGAGAAAAATGGTGAGAGAGACAAGAATTGACAAATCCTCTCTTATCTATCCTCTGTTTGTCCGTGAAGGAAACAATATAGAAGAGGAAATTCCGTCCATGGAAGGTCAGTTCCGCTACAGTGTGGACCGTCTTCCCTATGAACTGGAAAGGCTTTCAAAGACAGGCGTAAGCAGCGTAATGCTGTTTGGCATTCCGGATCATAAGGATGAGGTGGGAAGCGGAGCCTATGCAGAAAACGGAATTGTTCAGAAAGCCCTTCGGGAGGCAAAAAAACAGTTTCCGGATATGTATTACATCACTGATGTATGTATGTGCGAATACACCTCCCACGGACACTGCGGCGTACTCTGTGGCCATGAGGTAGAAAATGATGCCACTCTTGAGCTTCTTTCCAAAACTGCTCTTTCTCATGTAGAAGCAGGAGCCGACATGGTTGCACCCTCTGACATGATGGACGGCCGTGTGCGTGCCATCCGTCAGTGCCTTGATAAAAACGGACATAAGGAAACACCGATCATGTCCTATGCGGTAAAATATGCGTCTGCTTTTTACGGTCCGTTCCGTGACGCAGCCGGTTCAGCCCCTGCCTTTGGCGACAGAAAAAGCTACCAGATGGATTATCACAACCGCAGAGAGGGCATGAAGGAGGCTCTTACAGATATTGAAGAGGGAGCTGACATTATTATGATCAAGCCAGCCATGTCCTATCTTGATATGGTTTCCGAGGTACATAAGGCAACCAATGTTCCCATTGCAGCTTACAGCGTAAGCGGCGAGTATGCCATGGTAAAGGCTGCTGCAAAAATGGGATGGATCGAAGAGGACAAGATTGTGTGTGAAATGGCTGCAAGTGCGTATCGCGCAGGGGTTCAGATCTATCTTACCTATTATGCAAAAGAGCTTGCAGGATTTATTGACGAAGGGAGAATCGGCTGATGACAAGATCAGAGGAATTATTTAACCGTGCAGTAAAAAGGATTCCGGGAGGCGTCAACAGTCCGGTCCGCGCTTACGGAGCCATTGGGGAAGTCCCCAGATTTATCGACCATGCAGACGGATGCTATATTTATGATGCAGATGGAAACAGATATATTGATTACATTGATTCCTGGGGTCCCATGATCCTTGGACACAACTTTCCGGAAATCTGGGAGGCTGTTTTAAAGGCCTGCGAAAAAGGCTTAAGCTTTGGTTGCGCCACAGAGGTTGAGGTGGAGATGGCAGAATTTATCTGTGAACATCTTCCTCATGTGGAGATGGTCCGTATGGTAAATTCCGGCACAGAGGCAGTGATGAGCGCTGTCCGTGCAGCGAGAGGGTTTACAGGAAAAAGTAAGATTATTAAATTTGCCGGCTGCTATCACGGACACAGCGACGCGCTTTTAGTAAGCGCAGGCTCAGGAGTTATGACAAGCGGGATTCCGGACAGCGCAGGGGTTCCGGCAGGCTGTACCCAGGATACCATGACTGCGGTTTACAATGATCTGGACAGTGTAAAAACACTGATGGAGCAGGCAAAGGATCAGGTGGCGGCAGTGATCGTGGAGCCGGTAGCTGCAAATATGGGCGTGGTTCTTCCAGATGAGGGCTTCCTTCAGGGCCTTCGTGACCTCTGCGATAAAAATAACGCGCTTCTGATCTTTGACGAGGTCATCACAGGCTTCCGCCTTGCCTTTGGCGGAGCGGCTGAATACTTTGGCGTAAAACCGGATATGGTCACTTACGGCAAGATCATCGGCGCAGGAATGCCGGTAGGAGCTTATGGCGGAAGAAAAGAAATTATGGAAATGGTTTCTCCTTCAGGCCCGGTATATCAGGCAGGCACCTTAAGCGGAAATCCGGTGGCAATGGCAGCAGGCCTTACCCAGCTGAAATATCTCTATGCTCATCCGGAGGTTTATACAGGACTTGAGAAAAAAGGAACTCTCCTTTATGAGGGAATGAAAGACCTTGCAGAAAAAGCAGGACTTATCTGTCATCTGAACCATATTTCTTCTCTTGGAAGTATTTTCTTTACAGGAGAAAAGGTCTGCGATTATACTTCTGCAAAAACCTCTGACACAAAAGCCTTTGCAAATTATTTCCTGTCCATGCTGAAGGGCGGCATTCATCTGGCTCCCTCCCAGTTTGAGGCAATGTTCTTATCTGACGCGCATTCAGAGGATGTGATTCATGAGACACTGAAGGTATTTTCAGAGGTTCTGGAAAAGGGAAATTTATATGAATAAATCTACATTCGGAAAACTTTTTACAGTGACAACCTGGGGAGAATCCCATGGAAAAGCTCTGGGGGCAGTGGTGGACGGATGTCCGGCAGGGCTTGAACTGGATGAAAGCCACATCCAGAAATACCTTAACCGGCGTAAACCCGGACAGAGCCGTTATACCACAGCCAGAAAAGAAGGGGATCAGGTGGAAATTTTATCCGGAGTATTTGAAGGAAAGACAACCGGAACTCCTATTTCTCTCATGGTAAGAAATATGGATCAGAGATCCGGGGATTACGGAAATATTGCTTACTCTTACCGTCCGGGACATGCAGATTTTACCTTTGATTCCAAATATGGATTCCGGGATTACCGGGGCGGCGGGCGTTCCTCCGGAAGAGAAACCGTTGGAAGAGTGGCGGCGGGAGCAGTTGCCATAAAGCTTCTGGAAGCTCTGGGTATTTCTTTCTGTACCTACACAAAAGCTATCGGACCGGCAGAGATTACAGAATTTCATCCGGAAGAAATTGAAAACAATGCCTTTTATATGCCGGATAAAAAGGCAGCAGAAAAGGCAGGCGCTTATCTGGAACAGTGTATGAAGGAACAGGACAGCGCAGGCGGGATCATCGAGTGCCGCATCAAGGGAGTTCCCCCAGGACTTGGAACACCGGTGTTTGAAAAGCTGGACGCCATGCTTGCCCAGGCTGTTATGTCCATTGGCGCGGTAAAAGGCGTGGAGATCGGAGAAGGGTTCTATGTGGCTCAGATGAGGGGCTCTCAGGACAATGACGGATTTGCGGCCTCTGAAAAAGGGATTGTCAAAACCTCCAACCATGCAGGGGGGATCATGGGCGGCATCAGTGACGGAAGCGAGATCCTTCTGCGGGCAGCTGTTAAACCGACTCCCTCTGTAAGTCAGCCGCAGGCAACCGTAACAGACAAAGGAGAAAATATTTCTCTGGAGATCCACGGCCGTCACGATCCGGTGATCGTGCCCCGGGCAGTGGTTGTGGTAGAGGCCATGTGCGCTCTTACCATTGCAGACGCTCTTCTTGGCAATATGGGCGCAAGACTGGATAAAGTGCAGGAATTTTACAAAAAATAAAACGCACAATATTAGACAAATATTCCCACAGTGAAACATTTTGTTTAAAATCGAAACCTCCTATAATAATCTTAACGATTATGTATGGGAGGTTTTTTTATGCAGTACGGGCATTTTGATAATGAAAAAAGAGAATATGTCATTGACCGGGTCGATCTTCCGGTATCCTGGACCAATTATCTGGGAGTGAACGATATGTGTGCTGTGGTCAATCATACAGCAGGAGGGTATATTTTTTATCAGTCGCCGGAATATCACAGGATCACAAGGTTTCGTGGGAATGGGGTGCCCATGGATCGGCCGGGACATTATGTGTATCTGAGAGATGATGAAAGCGGAGACTATTGGAGTATTTCCTGGCAGCCTGTGGGAAAACTGCTGGATCAGGCAAAATATACCTGCCGACACGGTATGTCCTATTCCGTATATGAATGTGAGTACAGCGGAATCCAGGCTTCTCAGACTCTTTCTGTTGCCATGGATGATCCTGTGGAGATCTGGGATATAAAAATTAAAAATACCGGAGAAAAACAGAGAAGTATCAGTGTATTTTCTTATCTGGAATTTTCCTTTCATCAGATTGAAATGGATAACAAAAATTTTCAGATGAGTCTGTATGCGGCAGGCTCCTCTTATAAAGATGGCGTGATCGAGCACGACCTTTTTTATGAAGAGTTTGGCTATCAGTATTTCACAGCAAGCTTTGTTCCGGACAGTTATGACTGTGTCCGTGACAGATTCCTGGGAGACTACCGCACAGAAAGTAATCCTGCAGGAGTAGAAAAGGGAAGATTAAGCGGAAGCAGTGAACTGGGAGGAAACCACTGCGGCGCTCTTCACAAAAAACTGGTGTTGAATCCCGGGGAAGAGGTTCGGGTTTTCTTTTTCCTGGGAGAAGGCAAGCGGGAGGAAGGGGCTCGCATCCGGGAAAAATATTCATCTCCTGAAAAAGTGGATAGGGTATATGCAGAACTTGATGATTTCTGGGAAAAAAAGCGTCAGAAGCTTCAGATCATGACTCCCAATGAGGGGATGAATACCATGATCAATATTTGGACTCTGTACCAGGCAGAGATTAATATTATGTTTTCCAGATTCGCTTCCTTTATTGAGGTTGGCGGGCGCACAGGGCTTGGATACCGGGATACAGCCCAGGATTCTATGACTGTTCCTCATTCCAACCCGGAAAAATGCAGACAGAGGATAGTAGAGCTTCTTCGGGGGCTTGTAAGTGAAGGCTATGGGCTTCATCTGTTTCAGCCGGAATGGTTTGCACCCGGAGAAAAGCCAAAGCCGTTTAAATCTCCGACCGTTGTTCCGGAACCAAAGCGGTCTGATATGATCCATGGTCTTGAGGATACCTGCTCAGACGATGCCCTGTGGCTGGTTGCTTCAATCAATACCTATATCAAAGAGACTGGAGAATTTGACTTCCTGGATCAGGTGATCACTTATGCAGATCGCGGGGAAGGAACCGTTTATGAGCATATGAAAAAAATCCTTGATTTTTCAGATAAGCAAACCGGACCTCACGGAATCTGTAAAGGTCTCCGGGCCGACTGGAACGACTGTCTGAATTTAGGCGGCGGAGAAAGTGCCATGGTCTCGTTCCTTCATTACTGGGCTGTTCAGAATTTTCTGGAGCTTGCACGATACAGGGAAGAAAAAGAGGATATTGAGAAATATACCGCCATGGCGGAAAGAATCAAAACAGCCTGTGACAGGGAACTGTGGGATCGGGAATGGTATATCCGAGGAATAACCCGAAACGGCAGAAAAATCGGCAGAGAAGCGGACAAAGAAGGCAGGATACATCTGGAATCCAATGCCTGGGCAGTGCTCTCCCAGGCTGCTCCTGCAGACAAAGGAAAAAAGGCAATGGACAGTATTTATAAAGAACTGTTTACGCCTTACGGAATTATGCTTAACGGGCCTGCCTATCGCACGCCGGATGACGATATCGGGTTTGTTACCAGAGTGTATCCGGGGCTGAAAGAAAATGCATCGATTTTCAGCCATCCCAATCCCTGGGCCTGGGCGGCAGAGTGCGTTCTGGGAAGAGGAGACAGGGCAATGGAGTTTTACAATGCTCTCTGTCCTTATTATCAGAATGACAAAATTGAAATACGGGAATCAGAACCTTATTCCTATTGTCAGTTTGTAGTGGGAAAAGATCATACAGCCTTCGGACGGGCCCGTCATCCTTTTATGACAGGAACAGGCGGATGGGCCTATTATTCCGCAACCCGGTATATGCTTGGTATCCGGCCGGGGCTGAAAGAACTGCAGATCGATCCCTGTATTCCGGAAGAATGGGAAGAGTTTTGCGTAAAAAGAGACTGGAGAGGCGCCGTATATGATATCCGGGTGGAAAATCCTCGTCATGTTTCAAAAGGGGTAAGGGAAATTTATCTTGATGAAAAGAAAGTTTCATGTATTCCGGCACAGCCGGAAGGAAGCTGTCACAAAGTACGTGTGGTAATGGGGTGAGGGAGGAATAAGCTATGATCAGATTCGGTACAGGCGGCTGGAGAGCCGTTATAGGTGATGAATTTACACGGGCAAATATTCAGATACTTGCAAAGGCTCTGGCCGGGAAAATGAAAGACGGAGGCTGTGCAGAGCAGGGACTTTGTATAGGATACGACAGACGCTTTCTGTCCAAGGAGGCGGTGATGTGGGCATGTGAGGTCTTTGCCGCTGAGGGGATCCGGTGCTGGTTTGTAAACAGATCCTCTCCCACTCCCCTGATCATGTATTATGTAATGGCACATAAGCTGCCTTATGGACTGATGGTAACGGCAAGTCATAATCCTGCTGTTTATAATGGATTTAAGGTGTTTACAAAAGGCGGGAGAGATGCAGATGAGGAGCAGACGGCAGAAATTGAATATTATATTGAAAAAATACAGAAAGATCTGGAAGAAGGAATAAAAATTGACAGTGTTCCTTATGAGGAAGCCAGGGACTGTGGTCTGGTAGTGGAGTTTAATCCTCTGAATGAATATATTGATTCTATTATTGGAGGTATTGACATGCAGGCAATCCGGGCAAGAGGGCTTCGCGTGGCGCTTGACCCCATGTACGGAGTAAGCCGACCTCCTTAAAAACTATTTTGTCTATTGCCAGATGTGAGGTAGAAACCATTCATGAACGCCACGATACGTTGTTTGGAGGAAAGCTTCCTGCCTCCAATGCTGCAACGCTCAGATCTCTTCAGAATTATGTGCTGGACAGGGGCTGCGACATTGGAATTGCCACGGACGGAGATGCAGACAGGATCGGTGTGATCGATGATCAGGGACATTTTCTTCATCCAAATGATATTCTTGTACTTTTGTATTATTATCTGGTAAAATATAAAAAATGGACTGGACCTGCTGTAAGAAATGTGGCAACCACCCATATGCTTGACCGTGTGGCGGAAAGCTTTGGACAGCCGTGCTATGAGGTACCGGTAGGATTTAAATATATTTCAGCCAAAATGCAGGAAACGGATGCTCTGATCGGAGGAGAGTCATCGGGAGGTCTGACGGTCAGAGGACATATCAGCGGCAAGGACGGAATTTATGCAGCCTCTCTTCTGGTGGAAATGATAGCAGTTACCGGAAAATCCATTTCCCGGATTATGTCAGATATCAGAAGTGAATACGGCGCTGTTTTTATGGAGGAAAGAGATTACCGTTTTACTCCGGAGCGTAAGGAGGAAATTTACAGGATTCTCATGGAGGAAAAACTTTTGCCGGAGCTTCCTGCTGCCATTGCCCGGGTTTCCTATCTGGATGGATGTAAGGTATACTTTCAGAATGGAGGCTGGATCATTGCACGCTTTTCCGGGACAGAACCTCTGCTCCGTATTTTCTGTGAAATGGAAAAAACAGAGCAGGCAAAGACACTGTGTAATATTTTTGAAGAGTTTCTGGATCTGGACAGGAATGAATAAACAAAATATATCATAAGAAACAGGGGGAAGGAATTATGGCAGATATGCTGGTAAAGCTTTATGATGTGCAGGAGACAAGAGAACTTTATGAAAAACTCCAGAAAAAGGGTATCTGTATAAAAAGAGCGCTGGGTCTGGACGCTTCTCTGGTTTACCGGTTTATAGAGGAAAATGAGTTTTCTGCCCGTTGGGTGGACGAGTGCCGGGTGGCCTTTTCCTTTCAGCCTTCCACCTGTTATATTGCTGTCAAAGAAAGCAGGATTATCGGATTCTGTTGCTATGATGCTACTTTTCGGGATTTTCTGGGACCTTTGGGGGTGAAAAAAAGTGAAAGATCCCAGGGAATCGGAGAAGCGCTTCTTCGAAAGTGCATGTTGTCCATGAGAGAATCCGGATATGGATATGCCATGATAGGATGGGCAGATCCCAAAGCGGCTCCCATGTATGAAAAACGATTTGGCGCAGTAAGGATTCCCGGATCTTTTCCCGGAATCTACAGTAATATGGTGGGTATTGAAGAAATGGAAGAATAGCTTATGAAAAAGAAAAACCGTACTTCTCTGAAATGGAAGCTTCTGCGGACCGTACTTCTGTACTGGGCGCTTCCTTTTCTTGTTCTCATTGCGGTCATTGGAATCTATATGGCAGACAGTGAGGAAAATAATCAGCTGGAACGGCTGACCGCTCAGCTGGAAATGAGTCTGGATACCTGTCAGGAACGGATGAAGGGGATTGTTGCAGATTCCAGGAAGGCAACCTATGATCAGGTTTTGTATGACAGATACCGGGATTACTGTCAGGGGAAGATCAGTGATCGGGGATTTTCCAATGAAGCCAGAAACTATCTGGACTCTCAGTATGGACATAAGAAAAACTGTTCCATTGCAGTGCTTATGCTTACAGACAAAAAAACAGAAGACAAATATAACTGCTATAATTTTACCACAGGCGGAAGCTACCAGATGATCCAGGACTTTTACAGGGAAGATGGTGCTTTCGTTCTTTCGTATGCACAAAAACTGGATACGGCAGTAGGGTTTGTGATGTGCGGCAGGGACAGGCTGTATGTTGTGAGAAATATGATGGACCGCAATTTTGATTCCTGGGGAGTTCTGGTCAACCGAGTATATCTGGATTACTGTCTGGAGCCGGTTATGAAGTTTCAGGAAGATTTTCATGTAAGAGCTGTTTTAAATGAGATTCCTGTGATTTCCACGGGAAAGGATTCTATCTGGAAAAATATACGGGAAACGGATATGGAAAAAGAAAGCGGATTTTTATCTGACCGTGGCCGCGTGTATATGTATGGAAATACCGGCAATGATGATTTTGACCTGCAGCTGGTCTTGAATGCGCAGGCAAAGGAGTTGTTTGCGCCTCTTTATGGATACCTCTATGTGGTGTGCGCAATGATTTTGTGTCTTGTTCCCATGCTGCTTCTGTTTTTATGGCTGTCTGCAAAATATCTGAACCGTCCGGTAGGAAGGCTGATGGAAAGTGCAGAACAGATTCAGAACGGAAATCTGGGCTATCAGCTGGAAACAGATATGGGCAGCCAGGAGTTTGAATATCTTCGGGAATCCTTTAACCAGATGTCAGAGCGTCTGAAATATCAGTTTGATCATATTTATGAGGAGGAGCTAGCCCTCCGCGATGCTAGGATTATGGCGCTTCAGTCCCATATTAATCCTCATTTCATGAATAATACTTTGGAGATCATCAACTGGGAGGCACGTCTTTCTGGAAATGAAAAAATTTCCAGGATGATCGAGGCTCTTTCCACCCTTCTGGATGCGGCCATTGACAGACGCAGGGTTCCGGAAATTTCTCTGTCAGAGGAAATGATTCATGTGAATGCCTATCTGTATATTACATCTCAGAGACTGGGAAAACGTCTGAAAGTGGAAAAGGAACTTCCGGAGGAGATTATGTGGATCCAGGTTCCCAGACTGATCCTTCAGCCTATTATTGAGAATGCCATAGAACATGGAATCGTCCCCAGAGGCAGCGGTAAAATTGTGATCCGGGGACAAAGACAGGAGAATTATCTTTATATAGATATTATAAATGACGGAGAATTTACAGAAGAAGATGAAAGAAAGGTAAAAAGGCTTCTTTCTCCTGATTATGATACCAGTCAGGAATCTTCGGGCAATATGGGAATCGCTAATGTAAATCAGAGACTGAAGATTATATACGGAGAAAGCTGCGGACTTTGCATCCACAGCTGCGGACAGGATCAGACCTGCTCCACATTGACGATTCTTGTCCAAAAATGATAAAATTTGTTGTGCAAATAGAACAATAAAATCCAACAAACAGCAGGAATATCTATTCAAAATAACAGTGCGAAAGGGTATGATATAGTCACAAACAAAAACTATATAAAATATTTACAGGAGGGTGAGATTTATGAAGAAAAAAATTTTAAGCGCATTGTTATGCGGGATTATGGCAACGGCAGCTGTTTCAGCAGGTGCAGTTACAGCATCGGCAGAGGAAGGGGTGTCCTTAAACGTTACAACTACATTTGCAGGAACAGAAAGTAATGTAGAGCTTTATCAGGAAACCATTCAGAACTGGGAAAAGGAAACAGGAAATAAGGTGGAGGATTCCTCCAGTACGGCAGATGAAACCTTTAAAGCCCGTGTGATCTCTGATTTTGAAACCGGAGCGGAACCGGATGTGATGTTTTATTTTAATGGAAATGATTCCAATCCTTTTGTAGAAGCAGGAAAAGTGGTTCCCATTTCTGAGATCAGAGAAGAATATCCGGAATATGCGGACAACATGAAAGATGATATGATCCCTGCGTCTCCGGCTGACGGAGTACAGTATGCAGTCCCGTTTTATGGCTACTGGGAAGGGCTGTACTGCAACAAAACAGTTCTGGAAGCAGCGGGAGTAGAAGTTCCCGGACAGGAAACAACCTGGGATCAGTTCCTGGAATCCTGCCAGAAGATTAAGGATGCAGGATATACGCCTATTGCAGTATCTCTGGCAAAAGAGCCTCATTACTGGTTTGAATTTTCTATTTTTAATCATGACAGCGCCAAAACACATCTGACTGTTCCAGAAGCAGTGGATGATGAAGCAGGAAAAGCATGGCAGGCAGGTCTTGAAGATCTGAAGGAGCTTTATGAAAAAGGATTCCTTTCAGAAAATACAAACACAGCGACTGCTGACGAGGTTTTCCAGAGCTTTCTGGAAGGAAAATCTGCATTTTATGTAGACGGTTCCTGGAAAATGGGCGGAATCAAAGAAGGAACCGATAACATTGATAATTTTACTGTAACTTACGTTCCGGGAAATGGAGACAGAAAAAGCACAGACATGGTTGCAGGACTTTCTTCCGGATGGTATATTTCCAGAAAATGCTGGGAAGATGAGAAAAAACGTGATGCAGCGGTTGACCTAATCGAGACTTTTATCAGCGATGAGAGTGTTTCCAAATTTGCAGGAACTGCACCAACAGCCCTGAAAAATGGCGTTACTATTGATGAAAGCAGTCTTACCAGTCTGGAAAAGGATGCCCTTGCTATGCTGAAAGGCGCGACAGCAGTGACCGGAGCAGTGCAGGATCTTCTTACACAGGATGAGAGATCTCCGATCTTTGACAACATGCCGCAGATTGTAGAAGGTCAGACAGATATTACAGAAGCAGTTCAGGAAGTACTGGATATTGTAGCGGAAAATGCAGAATAAGTGAATGAAATGAAGTAAAGGGAGGCTGCTACAGGTAAATTCTCTGTGAGAAACCTGATGCAGCCTCTCATGAAAAATCCGCCGGGGAGGGCTTTCTGATGATCTACAAAAACAAAAAACCAATCTTTCTTTTTCTGATTCCGGCATTTCTGTTTATGGCAGTATTTCTTTATTATCCGTTCCTTCAGAATATTATCAACAGTTTTATGAAGATCAGGAATCTGGGCGGTTCCGCCAGGGGACTGAATGATCCGATATATAAAAACTATCTGAAGATCCTTACAGATGAAAATGTCCGCATGGCGCTGAAAAATACAGTGATCATGATCGTGGTAACATTGATCGGACAGGTGGGAATTGCCATTGTGCTTGCCATGCTGGTAGACAATATACATAGAGGAGCTTCCTTTTTCCGTATCGTATATTTTTTCCCGATAGTAATCTCCGCAACTGCGCTGGGCGTTTTGTTTAATCTGATTTTTCAGTATGACGGAGGAATGTTAAGTCAGCTTGTGGGGGCAAAGGTAAAATGGAAAGAGCTTTATCCATTAACAGTGATGATGACGCCTGTTACATGGCAGTATGTGGGATTTTATTTTATCATACTTGTAACAGGGCTTAACAATATTCCACAGGAGCTTTATGAATCTGCTGCCATTGACGGAGCTACCCGCTGGCAGAGAATCCGCTACATCTCCTGGCCGATGATCCACAATGTAGTCTGCACCTGCGCGATTCTCGCAGTGACCGGAGCACTGAAGGTATTCGACCTTCCGTGGGTGATGTTCCCAAACGGCGCGCCTCTGGGCAAAACATGGCTGACAGGAACGTATATGTATTACAAAACCATGCAGTCGCCGGATATTGATTACAGCTCCGCCCTTGCTCTTATTATTGTAATTCTGGGCGTTATGCTTTCAAAAGTTGTAAACCGCATTTTCAAAGAACGTGATTATTAAAGGGGGCATAAAAATGAATAAAAAGAAAAAAGGCTCCCTTCAGACAGGGCTGATCTATATAATCCTGATCGTCTGGGCATTGACTACCATCTATCCGATCCTGTGGGTGATCATGAATTCCTTTAAGGACAAGAAGCATATTATGTCAGATGCGTTTTCGCTTCCTTTCGGAGACTTGTTTACACTGGGAAATTATGCGGAAGCATTCGAAAAGGTTGACATTTTAAGCGCTTACAGGAACAGCATAATTATTTCCGGAGCAGTTGCAGTTCTTGTAATATTGATGGCGGGTATGGCGTCCTTTGCTCTGGTGAGATATCGTTTCCGTCTGAATAAAACTCTTTACAGTCTGGTGATCGCGGCAATGATGTTTCCTGTATTTTCTACCATCATACCGGTTTTCCGGATGGAGTATGGATGGGGGCTGGCAGGATCCGGAAATGTATGGCTTTCACTGATTTCAGTAATTCTTCCTCAGACAGCAGGAAATCTGGCATTTGCCATGGTGGTGCTTACCGGATATATGAAAGGGCTGCCTATTGAACTGGAAGAGGCGGCGTTTATGGAAGGCTGCAATGCATATCAGATTTTCTTTAAGGTGATCATGCCTCTTACAAAACCGTCCTTTGCAACCGTGGGAATTTTCAGCTTTCTGTGGAGCTACAATGATCTGTTTACCCAGCAGTTTTTCCTGCGCAACAAAGAAGAATGGGCGATCACAAGACTTCTTCTGGAAATCTCCTCCAGGGAGGGAACGAATTACGGCCTGATGGCAGCTGTGGTGACACTGGTTGTGGTACCGCTTTTGATCGTTTATGTGTGCCTGCAGAAATACATTATTAAGGGAATGACTGCCGGAGCAGTAAAAGGATGACAGAAATTCGCAGTTCAGACATCTTGATCAGAAGATGTCTGTTTCTGCTTCCTTTATGAAAAAATATCGTGTACAATAACCATAAGAAAAGATGAAAAAACGGGGGGAGCAAGTATGTACCGTGTAGTGATCGTTGATGATGAACCGATTATTGTGGAAGGGATTTCCAGACTGGTACCCTGGAAGAAATATGAGTGCAGTGTCTGCGCCTGCGCATACAGCGGAAAGGAAGGTCTGGAAGTCGTGCGCAGGGAAAAATCGGATATGATTTTTTCAGATATCAGCATGCCGGGACTTGACGGACTGAAAATGATCGCCGGGCTGAAATCAGAGTTTCCGGATATGCAGATCAGTATTCTGACCGGATTCCGGGATTTTGATTATTGTCAGGAAGCCATCCGGCTTGGAGTGACCAGATTTGTTCTGAATCCTTCAAAACTGGAGGAATTGGAAGAGGCGCTCTCAGTTATGACATCTAATTTAAAAGAACGTAATATTCTTCCGGAAGACTCGGAACATGAGGAAAATGCAGCGGGAAGCTTTATTGTACGCAACGCCCTGAAATACATGGAAGATCATTACAGTGAAAAGCTGACCCTGAGCAAAGTTGCAGAGGAAACCTTTGTAAGTCAGTGGCATTTAAGCAAGCTTCTGAACCGCCAGGAGGAAAAGAACTTTTCGGAGATTCTGAACCAGATCCGGGTGGAACATGCAAAAGAACTGATGAAAGAAAAGGCTTACCGGATTGCGGATATCGCGGAGTTGGTAGGATTTACGGATGTGGCTCATTTTTTCAGAGTGTTTAAAAAGCTGGAAGGCATTTCAGCAAACGAATACAGAAATACCAGAATTTCTCTCTCCGAATAAAAGTTGTCAGTAAAAATATTGCAAAAAATCATAAGAAAAAATATTTGTTCCTGTTGTAGCAGACAATAAAAAGGATTATAATAAGCATGATTTTTTTTGGAGCCGAACAAGGCCCGGACAGGAGCAGACATGAATTACGAAGAAGCAAGAAACTATCTGGATCAGGTATCAAAAGGCGGAAGCGTACTTGGTCTTGATAATATGAGAGAACTTTTAAACAGACTGAGAAATCCTCAGGACAGGCTGAAATTTATTCATATTGCAGGAACCAATGGAAAAGGTTCTGTTCTGGCGTATCTTTCTACCATTCTTATAGAAGCGGGATACCGCACAGGAAGATATATTTCTCCGGTACTTTTTTCCTACCGGGAAAAAATCCAGGTGGATGAAAAAATGATCGGACGGGAAGATCTGGCCCGCCTTACAGCTGCAGTAAAAGAAGCGGCAGAAGATATGAAAAAAACACACACAGGAGAGCCTACGATTTTTGAAGTGGAGACAGCTCTGGCCTTTCTTTATTTTGCAGAACAGAACTGTGACATTGTTGTATTGGAAACAGGACTTGGCGGAGCCTTGGACGCAACGAACGTAATCACTACTTCTGTGCTGGAGGTGATCGCTTCTGTCAGTATGGATCATATGGATTTCCTGGGAGATACACTGGATAAAATTGCGCTGCAGAAAGCAGGGATCATTAAGCCTCATACCCGGGTGGTGTCTGCTTTGCAGAAGCCGGAGGCCATGAAAGTAATTGAAGAAACCTGCAGGAAACAGGAATGTGTTTTGCACACAGCAGATCCCGGCCAGGTGACAGATGTCTCTCACAGCTATGACAGACAGAAGTTTTCCTATAAGCAGTGGAAGGATATGGAAATTTCTCTGATGGGAAGCTATCAGCTTACAAACGCAGCCCTTGCTCTGGAAGCAGTGGATTCCCTTAGAAATCTCGGATACCGGCTTGAGGATCAGGCAGTATATCAGGGGATGAAAAGAGCTGTGTGGAGAGGACGTTTTACTGTGATCTCCAGAGAACCGGTAATTGTTATGGACGGCGCTCACAACCCGGCTGCGGCGGAAGAACTGAGAAAATCCCTGGAGCTTTATTTTCCGGACAAAAAGCTTTTTTATATTTTCGGAATGTTTCAGGACAAAGATTATGAAAAGGTGACAGAGATCACAGCGCCCTTTGCAGATCATATTATTACAGTGGAAACCCCGGATAATCCCAGGGCGCTTTCTGCAAAAAAATTAAAGGCTGAAGTAGAAAAAATAAATCCCTCTGTGGAGGCGGCGGAAAGTATCCGGTCCGCAGTGAGGAAGACTATGGAACAGGCTCAGGAAGAGGATGTGATCGTAATTTTCGGTTCCCTGTCCTTTTTGGGAGAGGCAGAGCTTGCAGTGTCCAGATACAAAAAAGAAGAGGAAATATAAAAAGAATCCCGGCATGATTCCTGCGGCACAGGAATTATGACCGGGATATTTGATTTTATCTGAGAAAAAGTTTTAAAAGTTTTTCGGAAGATTTCCGGTAGGGCTGATAGCGGACAGGAAGATCCATCCAGGTTTTTTTGTCCACTATACTTTTATAATGGGTAAAAGTCTCGAAGCCTGCTTTGCCGTGATAGGAACCCATTCCGCTTTCTCCGAATCCGCCAAATCCCATCTGACTGGTAGCAAGATGAATCACAACATCATTGATGCAGCCTCCTCCGAAGCTGCAGCTTTTTGTTGCTTTTTCTGCGGCTTTCCTGTTTTCTGTAAAAATATACAGAGCCAGAGGGTGAGGCATGGAGTTGATACGGGAAATTGCCTCATCCAGACAGTCGTAAGTTAAGACCGGAAGCACAGGACCAAAAATTTCTTCCTGCATAATGGGATCGTCAAAGGAAACTTCATCCATAAGGGTTGGAGCAATTCTGAGACGGTCAGAGTCATATTCTCCGCCAAATACTGTTTTTGACGGATCTATAAGAGATACGATCCGATGAAAATGCTTCTGGTTGATGATCTTTCCATAATCGGGATTACTGAGAGGAAATTCGGTAAACTGTTTCCGGATCTGTTTTTTTATTTCGGAAATCAGAGAATCCTTTATTGTGCGGTCACAATAAATATAATCAGGGGCCACGCAGGTCTGCCCGCAGTTCAGAAACTTACCAAACACAATTCTTTTGGCAGCCAGTTTCAGATTCGCTGTTTTTTCCACAATACAGGGGCTTTTTCCTCCAAGCTCTAAAGTGACCGGGGTGAGAAAATGAGAAGCCTTTGCCATGACCTCTTTTCCCACATGCTGGCTTCCGGTAAAAAAGATATAATCAAAATGCTCATTTAAAAGACAGGTGTTTTCTTTTCGTCCGCCTGTGACAACGGCTGCATAAAAAGGCGGAAAAACCTCGCAGATAATCCTGCTGACGATTTCCGCTGTAGCGGGAGCATAGGCGCTTGGCTTGACAATGACCGTATTTCCTGCCGCAATGGCATCCACCAGTGGCGTCAGGCTCAGAAGAAACGGATAATTCCAGGGACTCATAATAAGCACGACTCCGTAAGGGGAGGGAGCTACATAGCTTCTGGAGGCAAACTGGGAAAGGGGAGTGGGAACAGCTTTTTCCTTTGAAAATTCACGGATATGTCCAAGCATGTACCGGAGCTCGTCAAGCACCAGACCGGTTTCGCACATGTAGCTTTCAAACCTGCTTTTGCCAAGATCATGCTTCAGAGTGCTGCGAATTTCCTCCTGATATTTCAGGATACAGCAGCGAAGCCTTTTCAGCATGTGGATCCGCGTTTTTACAGGAAGAGTCCTGCCCTTATAAAAAAATGCTCTCTGCTGTCGGATCAGTTTTTTGATCTCAAGTTCGTTCATAATCGCCCTCCTGCCTGAACATAATGACTGAAATTATGGTTTTAACTATATCAGCAGGGGGGAAAGGTGTCAAGCGGTTACAGTATTACAGGAAAGATATGATATAATCAGGTTACTGTTCATGATCTTCACAGCAACCTGGTCAAAATGTATTTCAAATCACCATCGGTGATGGCATTTTGCCCTGTATGTCTCGGGATTTTGTCATATACATGCCAAAACACCTGGCGGGATGGTGGTCTGTGAGCAGTGACTAGTCAGATTACTTATGAAATGTCAGGGGGTAAAAAATTGAAGGTAATTGCATGTGTGGATGACAGAAACGGGATGCTTTTTAATCACAGAAGACAGAGCAGAGATCAGGCTGTGACAGAAAAGATCCAGGAGATCTGCCAGGGAAAAATACTCTGGATGAATGAGTATTCTTTTTCTTTATATGGAAACCTGGAAGGCGTAACAGTACGGTGTGACAAGGATTTTCTGATTCAGGCTGATACAGGGGAGTTTGCACTGACAGAAACAGAGGATCCGGTACTGTACAGTGACAAAACAGAAGAACTGATTCTGTTTTGCTGGAACCGTACCTATCCTGCACAGCTTTTTATGACGCTGGACCTGTCAGGATGGAAACAGGTGGAAGAGCTGGAGTTTGAAGGAAATTCTCACAAAAAAATAACGTTAAAAAAATATGTTCCATATATAAAAAGCAGCAAAAATAAAACAGGAATTTTAAATATTTTTCCGAATATGATATACGGTATGAATTTTTAAATTGTGGAAAATTATGTAAAACAGCATAAGAATATAGAATTTTTAGAATGTTATGTAGAATTTTGTTGCTTAATAGACGGCTTCATGTTAAAATAACACCATATACTATCCACAATGATTCTTACAGAATTATAAAAGGTGAGAGGGGGATTTTTATGAATCGAAGCAGAAAGATAATGAAAAAACTGACCGCGGCAGCGGCGGCATCAGCGCTGGTTTTATCTGGTACAAGCCAGGTTTTTGCTGCTTCCTATAAGGAGACAGAAAAAGCAGCTCTGGATAAGCTGGTTGCAGGTTTTTCCGCATATTGGGATGCAGTTATGGCACAGTATGAAAAGGGACAGGAAACAGGCTTTAACGCAAAGATGAAACTGACAGTGGAAGAAACCGGTAAAGCAGTTCTCGGCGCTATGGTGGGAATGGATTTTTCCTGGCTGAATACTGTCACTATGGATATGACGGAAATCATAAAAGACGGCAAAGAAGCGATAAATGCAGATATTCTTTTAAACGATGCACCTGTGGGCACCATGAATATCTGTATGGATCTGGCAAATATGACGGAATATTTCCAGATTCCGGAGCTTTCTCAGAATTATATGGCAATTCCATTGATTCCTTCCATGGAAGAGACAATTGCAGATGAAACAGGGGCAATGTCCGAAGAGGATATCGCGGCATATCAGGCCTATATGGAAGAATATCAGGCTTCCATGGAAACTTATTTAAAGATTGTTTCTGATATGACAACCGTTCTTCCGGACACCAAAACGCTCAGTACTCTGCTTGATCGTTATGGAAATATCCTGATTGAAAATTTCGGAGACGAGACAGTTACGGAAGAAGCTCTTTCTGTAGAGGGTGTCAGCGAGGACTGCACCGTTTATGAAGAAATTCTTACAGAACAGGAAGTGCTTTCCATTTTAAGGGAAGTCCTGACTACTGCAAAAGAAGATCAGGAGCTGAAAGGCCTTCTGGATATGTGGTCAGAGACCGGAGGCGGAGAAGACCTTTATGCTCAGCTTGTGGCAGGTGCGGACAGCGCGCTGGCAGACCTTCCGGAGGAAGGCTCCGAGGAGATCAATCCGGAGGCTGCAATGTTTAATTCAAAAATCTGGACAAATGCAGAAGGAAAGATTGTAGGACGTGAATTTGGCTTTACAGATGAGACAGGAACAGAAAGCTATCCGCTGATTTCCTGGAAGAATCCGTCAGCAGACGGAAATTCAGCACTGTATTTTGAGCTCTGGCTTGACACCAGTTCCATTACGCTTACCGGTTCCGGACAGTCCGGTGATCAGGGACTAACAGGAGAATATGTTCTTGCTTTTGACGGAGTAAAAACTGTTGGAATCGGTGTAAATAATCTGAAATCAGATACAGAAGCTCCGGGATATATGAATGGTTCCTTTAATTTCTCGCTTCTGGATACAGGAACAGAGGAGGAACCCAATCCGCTGGCAGCCTTTGGACTGACTGCAAATATTATTTCTGATGCAGCAGCACAGACCTCACAGGTAGATTTTTCACTTACAAGTTCAGGCGCTCCTGTTGTAACATTGTCAGTAACAGGCGGCTATGAAGCGTCAGGAGAAAGTGTTGAAATGCCGGATCAGGCAGTTCTTGATGCAGCTCTCAGTGTAGAAAGTGAAGAAGATATGACTGCATATGCGGAAGGACTGGACTGGACAACGGTTCTTACGAATTTAGGCGCAGCAGGCGTTCCGGAAGAACTGATTAATCAGTTACAGATGATGCTTACAGCTCCTGATGCGGCAGCAGCAGAGGTACCGGAGACAGTGACTGAGGAATCAGCCGCATAATAGAAAGCAGAATAACAGAAATGAAAAAGGATATCCTTTCTGTCAGATGACAAATCTGAAGGGGATATCCTTTTTTATCATTTTATTGTTCCAGTCTGTGACTGACCTGGCGGAAAGTAAGGTTAAATACAATTCCCTTGGCGATAGAGGTCAGAGTCAGAGCCCACCAGATACCGGTCAGACCAAGTGAGGTACCGGTAAGGACAAGCGCCAGGGGAATGCGGGAACCGGTAAGCAGGATGCTGATGATACTGCAGATTTTTGTTTTCCCAAGACCGGACAGTGCTCCGATGGTAAGCATTTCCACGCAGAGGAAGGCTTCGCCCAGACCGATAATGATCATATATCCGACCGCAATTTCCAGAACCTCCGGTTCGTAGAAAAACAGAGAAGAGATCTGCCGTGGGAACAGGACAAAAACTGCGGTTACAATGACACCCCAGATAATCATTATCTTCATGGACACCTTATAGCCCTTTCGTATCCGGTCTGTTTTTTCTGCGCCATAATTCTGTGCTACAAAAGAGTTCAGGGCTGTGGCAAAACCGTCTGCAGTATTCCAGGAGATAGACTCAATCTGTCCTCCCACTCTCTGGGTGGCAATGGCTCCGGGTCCAAATGCAGAAACCATACGGGTAAGCACCATGGAGATCATACAGTAAAGAGTTCCCTGAAGAGCAGTGGGACCTCCGATTCTGCAGATAGAATGATAGATGGTGCGATCCTGTATGGAGAACAGATGCACATGGCGGAGAACATTATCCTGATTTTTTTTCTGGAAAACCCCTGCGATCATCACAGCCATAACAATAAACTGAGCAGTAACAGTTGCAATTGCAGCGCCGGCAACCTCCAGACGGGGACAGGGGCCGATACCCAGAACCAGAAGCGGATCCAGGATCATATTCATGACCAGCCCGATCAGATTGGCGATAAACGGTGTTTTTGAATTTCCCTGAGCTGTATAAATTCCGGTAAGGGTATAATTAAGGTAGGAAAAAATAACCAGTCCACAGGTGATCTTCATATAAATTTCCGCATGCGCATAGGTCTGCGGGTCTCCCAGATGAAAAAAATCCAGAAGCGGCCCGGTAAAGATCAGGCACACTGCAGAAAACAAAAAGGCAAAAATACAGGTAAGCTGAAGGGCCGCAGAGGCGTAATCCCTGGCTGCCTTTGTATCTCCCCGTCCGCAGCTTTGGGCCACATTGACCTGACCGCCCATGCGGGCCAGAGAGCAGAGCCCCTGGGAAAGCCATACATACATGCCCCCCATTCCCACACCTGCCACTGCCTTGGAACCAAGAACACCGATCCATGCCATATCGGTGATGTTGTAGGCTGTTCCCAGAAAGGAGGAAGCCATAATAGGCAAAGCCAGCTTTGCCAGAGTTTGTACAATAGGACCATTGGTAAGGTCTGTCTGTTGTTTTTTGTTCATAATCATCTCTTTCCTGTCTGTAAAATTACATTATGAACTTATCTTAATGAATTAGGGAACAGAATGCAACAGGAATTTTCTGATTATCAGGAATATATTTACTCATAATGTTCCTCCTTCTACTGCTGTCAGAAGGAGAGATAATCATAACATTTCTGTATGAAAGAGTAAATATCAACTGTGCGCAGGTAAATTCCACCGCATAAGGGGCATGCGGTGGAATTTAAAATTTCATTTTAGGCATTATAGGTATTAACAAAAAGCATATTACGGATATGCAGAAGGATATGGTATACTTTTTAAGTAAGGTATCATATTCAAAGAAAACAAAAAAGGAATCAGGAGGTCAGTAAATGGGTTGTCTTGGAAACTTGTTGTGGTTTATATTCGGAGGAGCGATCAGCGCCCTTAGCTGGTGCGTGGCAGGATGTCTCTGGTGCATTACTGTTGTAGGTATTCCCATAGGTATGCAGTGCTTTAAGTTTGCTTCACTCAGTTGTTTTCCCTTTGGGAAAGAAGTGCGTTACGGCGGAGGAGCAGTATCCCTTCTTGTGAACATTATATGGCTGATCGTTTCCGGTCTGCCTCTGGCGATTGAACACGCGGTTATGGGCGTGATCCTCTGTGTGACAGTTATTGGAATCCCCTTCGGACTTCAGCAGTTTAAGCTTGCCAAGCTTGCGCTGATGCCGTTTGGAGCAGAGATATATTAAAAAGTGAAGCCTGGCTATGAGATTCAGGATATTATCTTGAATGGGAGGTGTTTTGGGGAATAAAGGACTTACGGCAGATTATGTTACAGTCACTCTTGGCAGAAAAGAGACTATAAGCCTGAGGGATTATTTTGCATTAATGATAAATTAGCAACTCAGAAATTGTGGAGACAAACATGATTATTACAGTGGACAGAACAAACTTGTTACAAGCCACAATGATACATTCAATCTCATGGAAAGAGTCACATCGTTTTGTCTGTGTACCAGATTTTGTCGAGATGCACACACCCGAAAGACAGCAGAAATATATGCAAAACAAGATGAACTGCGGAAGCAAGTTTTATATGCTGGTTGAAGATATACCGGTTGGCGTTATTTCAGTCAGAGAAAGCCTGATTGAAGATCTTTATATTCTACCAGATAAACAGAAAATGGGCTATGGCACGAAGCTGCTGCGATACGCTATTGAGCAATGCACTGGTATCCCCACTCTATGGATACTCGAAAACTATTTCAATGCAAAACGGTTGTATCACAAAATGGGATTTCAAGAAACAGGTAGAAGTCATGCAATCACAGAGGGGATGGATGAGATTGAACTTTCATTAGTATAATTTCCAGTTTAAGAAATTAAGAAAATCTGAAATCTATCAAACAGTTAACAGAAACATTTGGTTGATATCCTAGTTTTTGAGATGAGAAAGAAATATAAAAATTTGAAATTTACGGAGGAATACTTATGGAGCGCTTTAAAAAAACTTATCATCAAGGTACTATTGATGTAATTGAAATTTGGGTTGACACACAAACGGGTGTAAATTATGTTTTTCACAGAAATGGAAATGCAGCAGGTTTTACGCCACTTCTTGATAAAGATGGAAAACCAGTGACAAGTCAATCATGTGATAAAGAAATATAACAATTATAACAATTTACATTTACGGAGGATTTATGAAGATGGAAGAAAAATATAAATGTTCATGGTGTGGGTGTGAAGAAGTAGTGTATGGAGTGCAAACGGATAGAGGAAAAGTCAGGCCAGCCAAAAAAATCACCCTTGACGAAGGGCAAGCACTAATCCATGTTATTTGTAAATCATGCGGAACAGTTCTTCGCTCCTATGTTAAAAATCCAGAGAAACTTGCAGACCACAAGAATATCTAATTGGTGAATTAAAAATTATCATCAAAAGAGATGAATTACCCAGTAGAACCTGGGAGAAAGGAAAAGTCCAATTACTTTCTAAGAGGATTAGGTTATATATAACAAATGATAAATGATTTAATGTATATAGAGCTGAAAACAGGATATTCTGATGATGGTCCGGCATGGATCGGGTATGTGAAAACTTCAAAAACTAAGAGTACCATTTATTTTAATGACCATGCTTTTCAAAAATATAATGGTGGCTATTCAAATTATACAGATATTGAAAATGGTGATGAGTACTGGATCTCCGGTTTAAAAAAGAAAGAGAGCAACCGCCATTGGGCAGGACGCGGAAAAATCATGATTGACCGCAGAGCTGTGGATACGTATCTTTCCCTGATCGGAGAAGAGAAATTACCGTTAAATCTGTTTGAAATCATTGATATAGAAGACAGATTCCCTGTTGAAAGAATGAATAAACTGTTGAACGGGAAAGAATAAATTTCCAGTTTAGAGCCTGTGATATATCACTTATGCCCTTCGTTATAGAGTTTTTGGATATTGTCCGGAAGCTTATCAGGCAGCATGGCATTTATGGCATCTTCGTTACCATCTTTCATGGCGGTTTTGTAATACCAACATTTGAATTTTAAAAGGGAAAGAGTTTTTTGAAGTTCTTGGATTTCAGCCTCAACTGCTGATTTTCTGGCTTCAAATAATTTTTTCCTTTTTTCATAACTGGATTTACCTTCAGATACCCAAATAAAAAATTGTTTAATATCTTTGATTTCAAGGCCGGACTTCTTCAGACATTCAATGATACGAAGTGCCTCTAATTCATTGTCGCTGAAACAGCGGATATTTCCCTTACGTTCCAGATTAGGGAAAAAGCCTTCTTTATCATAATATCTTAAAGTGGAAACTGGGAGATTGAACATTGCAGAAACCTGACCGATTGTGTACATAACGAAACCTTCTTTCAAAAAATACTTTTGACCTAAAGTTAACTTCAGGTTGTATAATACCCTTATCATATACTATTACAGATGTATTTACAAGATTATTTTGGTACATGGAGGTTAAATATATGTTGAAAACAGAGGAATTGAAACTGGTATCTGAATGGGACAAAACATTTCCGCAAAGTGAAAAAGTGGAGCATCAAAAAGTAACATTTGTAAATCGTTATGGAATTACACTTGCTGCAGACATGTATAAGCCTGAAAATATAACCGGAAAATGTCCTGCTCTTGCGGTATGCGGCCCATTCGGTGCAGTAAAAGAACAGTGTTCGGGATTATATGCGCAGACGATGGCTGAGAGAGGATATCTTACAATCGCATTTGATCCTTCTTTTACAGGAGAAAGTGGTGGCGGGCCAAGATATATGGCTTCACCGGATATCAACACAGAAGATTTTATGGCTGCTGTGGATTTTCTTTCTGTGCAGGAGGATGCAGATCCGGATAAAATAGGAATCATTGGAATCTGCGGCTGGGGAGGAATGGCTCTTAATGCGGCTGCACTGGATACAAGGGTAAAAGCAACGGTTGCTTCTACCATGTATGATATGACAAGGGTAAATGCTAATGGATATTTTGATTCTGAGGACAGTGAAGAAGCACGTTATGCAAAGAAACAGTCATTGAATGTACTCAGAACAGAAGAATACCGTAAGGGAGAATATTCCAGAGGAGGTGGCTGCGCCCCGCTTCCGGTTGCTGAGGATGCGCCTTTCTTTGTAAAAGATTATAGTGAGTACTATAAGGGAAGATGTTATCACAGGAGAAGTCTGAATTCCAATGATGGCTGGAACAGTATTGGATGTATGTCATTTATGAATCAGCCAATCTTAAAGTACAGCAATGAGATTCGAAGTGCAGTGCTCATAGTTCATGGAGAAAAAGCACATAGCTACTATTTTGGAAAGGATGCTTATGAAAATATGATTAAGGACAGTAAGTATGCCTTTAATAAAGAACTGTTAACAATTCCGGGAGCTGTTCATACAGACCTTTACGATAACCTGGATGTTATTCCATTTGATAAAATCCAGAAATTCTTTGCGGAAAATGGAGTTGGTTAATTGGAAAAAATGTATGGCCTGGAGCCAATGTAACGGTTCTTCCAGGTGTAACCATTGGTGAGGGTTCGGTCATTGCCGCAGGAGTACCGGCAAAGGTAATGAGAGAAGTAAAAAGAACGAAAGAAGCCGGACATAATATAAACTGATCTTTTTGGAAGGCCAAGATATAAAATATGGTATTGGATGCCTTTCCTGTCTTTTTTCAGCAAGAGAAAAACAAAGAGTACGGATCGTCTCCATTGTATCAGGGACAATCTGTACTCTTTTTTATTGGAAAACACTGTGGGAGAAAATCCCGGTTTTCTATTATGTGGCTTTCTCCTGAATGGTTTTTCGTTATTGTGAAGAAAAACGATTTCTGTTTATTCCTGCTGAGAATCCTCTGATCCGGAATCACTTTCATTCAAATCAGTGGATTCCGGATTGGATTCGCTGACTGGTTCCGATGTTTCAGCAGGCGTGATCCAGGAGCTTCTTTCCTGAATTTTGGCCAGGATCCGGTCCGCCTCGTCACCCTGGGCAGGAGTGGGCTGATAGTTGTTATAATCATATTCAGAGGAAATGGAGCAGGGGATCACATTGGTGACATTGTCAGCTTTTACTCCGTTTTTATCTACCGTAAAGGTCTGCTGGAAGATCATGGTGTCCATATCGCTTGGGTAGGAATTTCCGCCAAAGCAGAAATTTCCCAGACTGTAAACAATGTTCTTGCCTTTGTATTCTTCAATTCCCTGAAGCACATGAGGATGATGACCGCAGACAAGATCCGCGCCTTCATCAATGGCAAGTCTTCCCAGTGTCATCTGGTTGCTGTCAGGAACCTCTTCCTTTTCATTTCCCCAGTGGAAGATCACAATGGTGATCACAGCGCCCTCTTCTTTTACTTTGGCAATATTCTGTTTTAACTGTTCTTCCCGGTTCAGATGATCTTTCAGCTCATAGATTCCTACAAGTCCTACTTTGATGCCCTTGACATCTATAACAGCCGTTTCGTCATACCCGAAATGAGTGATCCCCTTCTGATCAAGGGCGGTCAGGGTATCGGTAAAGCTCTGTTCTCCATAATCATGGCTGTGATTATTGGCTGTATTTACCGCTTCCACAGAACCGGCAGTGAGTATGTCTGCATATTCAGCCGGAGCTTTAAAGGCAAATTGTTTTTCTTCCCGTTCTTCGGAGTCTGTAAGAGTTCCCTCAAAGTTTGCAATCGTCAGATCGTCTTCAGAAAAAATATTTTTTACATTGGAGAAAAAGTAATCAGCGCCATAGCTTTCGTAATAGGCATTAAGACTGGTATCATAGTCAAAAGACTCATCTGTGCCAAGGGTGCAGTCGCCAACCACACTGACAGTCAGTGAAACCGGATTCTCCGGAAGATTTGGGTTTTTGTCAGTCGCTTCGGTGTTTTCATCACCGGAAGCAGTGTCTTTGTCACTCACTTTTTGGGCAGAATTATTTTTCCCCTCTGTCTGAGTGTTCTGTGAGGAGGCTGATTCTGCTTTTTTGTCTCCGCAGTTTCGGATTACAAAAGAAATAACAAGAAGAAAAAGCAGAAGTACAGCGCCTGCTGTCATAAGAAAGATTTTTTTCTGCCTTTGTCTGTAATAACGGGATTTGCGGCTGATACGTCGTTTGTGTGCGGCTGCAGAGCGTGAACGGCTTCTGTTTCCGCTGTGAGCGGAAGACGCTCTGGAGCGCTGAGAGGATGATTTTTTTACATTCCCGGAATTGGGTCTGGTTTTCTGCCCGGAGGTTCGGGAACTTTGCCTGGAAGAATCAGGCCTTTGGTTTCTGGATGGTGGATTCATACGCAGCTCCTTTGTCATTGGTAAAAATAAGCAGACAGCCGGGTATTTGATTAAAAAATCCGGATATCGGCAATTAATAAAAGTATAGGTATTTTTTGGATTTTCGTCAACAGATTTTCTCTTTTTGTACAGAAGGTTTTCTGCTATAATAGGGTTATCCGGAACATGCGCCGGAATATATAAATATGGTGTCGGGATTATTTTGGGCAGCAGTTATGGACTGTTTTCTGCCTCAGATATCATCCGGATAAATACAGAAGATGGAGAAAAAATATGTTATATATTGGAAATCATACAACCTCATCCAAAGGTTATGAAAAAATGGCTCAGCAGATGATCGCAAACGGAGGAAATACCTTTGCGTTTTTTACAAGAAATCCAAGAGGAGGCAATGCCAAGGCTATTGACGAGACAGATGTGAAGAAGTTTCTTTCACTTGCCGGGGACAATGGATTTGGAAAAATCGTGGCTCATGCGCCTTATACTATGAACTGCTGCGCAGCTAAGGAAAATCTCAGAGAATTTGCCAGAAATACTATGGCGGACGACCTGAAACGAATGGAATATACGCCGGGAAATTATTATAATTTTCATCCCGGAAGTCATGTGGGACAGGGAGCAGAAACAGGAATTCAGAAGATTGCGGAGATCTTAAATGAAGTTCTTACTGAAGAGCAGACCACAACGGTTCTTCTGGAAACAATGGCCGGTAAAGGCTCTGAAGTCGGAAGAAGCTTTGAGGAGCTTCATGCCATTCTGGAGCTGGTAAAAAAGGATCATAAAATGGGAATCTGTCTGGACACCTGTCATGTGTGGGACGGCGGTTATGATATTGTAAATGACCTTGACGGTGTGCTGACAGAATTTGATAAAGTAATCGGGCTGTCCAGACTGAGGGCAGTGCATCTTAATGACAGTATGAACGGTCTTGGAAGCCATAAGGACCGTCATGCAAGGATCGGAGAAGGTGAGATTGGTCTGGAGGCTCTGGTCCGTGTAATCCGTCATCCGGTGCTTAAGAATATTCCTTTTATTCTGGAAACTCCCAATGATGATGCGGGATGGACAAGAGAAATTACTCTTTTAAGAGAAGCCTTTGAAAAGTAAATTTGCAAACAAATGCTCCCCGGAAGTGTTCCTTCATACTACAGAAGGATGCCGCCGGGGAGTTTTTATTAGACTTTGCCGAAGTCTTGGGTCAGTGATATTTTTATATAGTCACCTGATTTTTCAGTTCTTTGCCGTCACGGAAATCAGCGGCATTCTGCAGGGTTGTTTCTGCAATATTTGTCAGAGCCTCTTCTGTAAAAAAGCCCTGGTGAGAGGTCATTGCCACATTGGGAAAGGAGAGGAGACGCTGGATCGTGGAGCTCTGAAGGATGCGCTCCGACATATCCTCATAGACAAGCTCAGATTCCTCTTCATATACATCAAGTCCCACTGCAAAGAATTTATGATCGCGGATTCCTGCGATCAGATCCTCTGTTTTAATAAGACCGCCTCTGGAAGTGTTTACCAGGATCACGCCATCCTTCATTTTGGAGATGGAGTCTTCGTTGATGAGATGATGGGTTTCCTCTGTCAGCGGGCAGTGAAGACTGATCAGATCACTTGTGCTTAAAAGCTCGTCCAGAGATACATATTCCAGGAAATCCAGTTCTTTGTTTGGATAAAGGTCGTAGGCAATCACACGCATGCCGAAGCCCCGGCAGATTCTTGCCATGGCAAGGCCGATTTTTCCGGTTCCCACAATACCAGCTGTTTTTTTGTAAAGATTCACCCCCATAAGTCCATTCAGGGCAAAGTTATTTTCGCGGCATTTAATATAAGCCTTGTGGGTGTGGCGGTTGGCAGTGAGAACAAGTGCCATAGCGTGTTCGGCAACAGCCTCCGGGGAGTATCCGGGTACCCGGAGAACCTTAATTCCGTAATGGGCAGCCGCTTTAAGATCCACATTATTATAGCCTGCGCAGCGCATAAGGATCAGCCTTACCCCCTGGATATGGAGTTCCTTTACAACAGCTGTACTGATATCTGCATTTACAAAGGCACAGATTCCATCATAGCCCTTGGCAAGAGAAGCGGTTTCCTCATAGAGATTTGCTTCAATAAACTTAAAAGTAATTCCCGGGTATTCCGGAGCCAACTTGTCAAAAAACTGCTGATCGTAGTCTTTTGCACCATAAAATAAAATTTTCATAATAGTATCTCCTTTTCTCCCTGTATATGTACAGGGTTTGGTGAAATCGTACCGTGAGATTTCTCTGCTGTCAATATAGAGTGTACAGTAGGAGAAAAAATATTCCTTTTCCTGTTACGGTGAACAGTAATCTCTGCATATAGAAGCTTCAGTTACCGGGACAGGAGCTTTTTGTAGCCTAGGTCCATCCCAATGGCTCCAAGTGGGGCAGTAATAAGAATTGCCAGCACCGCTACAGAAAGGACGATTTTTCCACAGGGTAATCCAAGAGTCAGGGGAATGGAGCCGATGGCTGCCTGCACAGTGGCCTTTGGAAGATAGGCTATGATGCAGAAAAGCCGTTCCTTTGGATTCAGGCTGGTTCCTGCCATGCAGAGTGCAACGCCAAGGCAGCGAAACAGAAGGGAAAGAAAGATCATTGCCACAGCAGGAAGTCCTGCATCCAGGGTGTAGCGTATATCCACTGCAGCGCCTACCAGAACAAAAAGTATCACCTCAGCACCAAGCCACAGCTTACCGAATTTTTCAGAAAGACCTTTAGATACAGAGACGGGACTCTTCTGTCTGAGAATGCAGGCCATACTGACAACTGCCAGAAGGCCGGACAGGGCAACTGTGTTTTTCAGCCAGGTTTCCACAGCTGTCATAAGGAAGGCAAAGCCAAGGACAAGGATGAGCTTTGTGCTGCTGCGGATATAGTGGTAACGTCTGTAAAAAGTCTCAAAAAACAGACTGAGAAGACAGCCGGTTACAGCTCCAAGTGCAGCTCCCAGGATAATTGAAACCGGGACAGCAGCAAAATCTGATACACTGGCATGTCCTCCCTGGACCATACTCACAAAGGTAGAAAACAGCACGATCACAAAAATATCATCACAGGAGGATCCTGCAAGGATCAGCTGAGGAATGCTTTTTTTGTTCCATACCCAGTGTCAATAAGCTGTACCATCCGTGGAACCACAACTGCCGGAGAAACAGCTCCCAGGACTGCACCCATTACAGCTGCTTCCATTCCGGTAATGCCCAGAATATGAGGGGCAAAAAGAAAAAATGCCAGAATTTCAAAGGCAGCCGGGACACAGGACATCATAACAGCAGGCCGTCCTACTTTTTTCAGATCCGAAAGATCCAGTGAAAGCCCGGCCTTCAGCAGGATAATAAGCAGAGCAATCTGGCGCAATTCTGATGAAATGGACAGGATGGAAGGATCCAGAAGATCCAGTACATGGGGCCCCAGAATGATTCCGCAGGCAAGCATGCCGATGATACGGGGAAGTTTCAGCATCTGGCAGAAGGCGGCCATAGCAAGGCCTGCCAGAAAAATAAAGGCAAGTGACGTTAACATAAATTTCCTCCTAGTTTTTATCGCAGAAAAAAAGCTGGTGCTTCTGCGATATGATAATCTCAGAAGTCATCAGCTTAATAAGCAGTTCAGGTTTCCCTTGGGAGAACTTCATTCCCAAATTCATTGTACCCTATAAAAAGAAAAATGTAAAAAGTTTTCTGCTTTGCACTCCATGATGTTGTCAACCATTTTGTCCGGGGCTTGATTGTGACTGCCTGATTTATTATAATAGGGACAGTTTTTTCAAAGGAGGAGAAAGGAAATGACAGAAAGCATACAGATAACAGAGCTTTCCATGAAAGATTATGAGTTTGTAAACAGAGCCTATCATGTGCTTCATAAAGAACATGTAAATGGAAGACCGGATATTTATGTGGATACGGAAGAGCTTTTAACCAGAGAGGAATATCAGGAAATTCTGGAAAGTGACGAATATGTGGCTGTGGGCGCAAAGGCAGGTGAAAAGCTTGTGGGAGCTGTGATTGCAAAAAGAAAGGAAACACCGGTAAACCCCATGCTGAAAAAGAATCATACACTTTATATTGATGCTGTTTACGTTATGGAGGATTACAGAAGAAGAGGTGTGGGAAAACAGCTTTACGCCTGTATGGAAACACTGGCAAAAAAAGAAAAGCTGAAAAGGATTGATCTTAAGGTATGGTCTTTTAACAGGGAAGCGTATGCCTTTTATAAAAGCCTTGGCCTTGAGATTCAGTGCTGCATTATGGAGAAAAGGTTTAAGGATTAAAGGAATTCAGAGGGAAAGCTGCTTTTTCAGAAACAATAATACAACAGGAAAAAGGAGAGTACAGCAATGACTTTTGTACAGCTCAGATACATATTGACCATAGCAGAAACAAAATCCATGAATAAGGCAGCAGAGCTTCTTTATGTATCTCAGCCGTCTCTTACCAATGCAGTCAAGGAACTGGAAAAGGAAATAGGTATCACGATCTTTTTCCGCAGTGGCAGAGGTGTGACACTTACCGATGACGGCGCAGAGTTTCTGCTTTATGCAAAAGAAATCTGTATGCAGTATGAACAGCTTCTTCAGAGATATGAAGGCAGTGGTATCCGCAAAGAGAAGTTTGGTGTATCCACTCAGCATTATTCTTTTGCAGTGAAGGCCTTTGTGGATGTGGCAAAAAACTGTGATATGTCAAAGTATGAATTTGCTATCCGGGAAACAAGAACAGAGGAGATTATCCATGATGTGAGAACAATGAGAAGTGAGATAGGAGTTCTGTATCTCAGCAGCTTTAATCGAAAATCCATGGAAAAGCTTCTGAAGTCTGCTGATCTGGAATTTCATATGCTGATCAAATGCAGAGCTTATGTGTATTTGTGGAAGGGGCATCCTCTTGCTGATGAGAAAGTCATTCGTTTCAGCCAGCTAGAGCCATACCCCTGTCTTTCTTTTGAACAGGGAGATAACAGTGCTTTTTATCTGTCAGAGGAAATTCTGCCCACCAATGATTACAGCCGCCTTATCAGGGCAAATGATCGTGCCACTATGCTGAACCTGATGATTGGTCTGAACGGATACACTCTTTGTTCCGGAATTATCTGTGACGAGCTTAACGGCAGTAATTACCGGGCAGTACCTTTCCTGGATGAGGATGATTCAGAGGGAAATAGGATGGATATTGGATACATTACAAGGAAAAATCTTACTCTCAGCCGTCTGGGGGACAGATATGTATCTGCTCTGAAGAAATATCTGGATGAAAGCAGCAGAGAATATGAGGAGATATAGAGAATATACAGGCTGGTTATAGCTTAAAGCTATAGCTGGCTATTTTTTTTGTGTATTAGACAGGTGCTGTTGTTATATGGTAGTATCATCGACATGAAAAACATACTAAACAGATATGTAAATATGATTAATGATGGGAGGGAGAAAATGAGAGATGTGCTGATTATCGGAAGCGGACCAGCAGGCATTACTGCTGCAATTTATGCAAAAAGAGCAAATCTGGACGTTCTGCTTCTGGAAAAGGAATATGAGGGAACCGGGCAGATCGCAGAAAGTCCCTGTGTTGACAATTATCCGGGTCTGCCGGGAATCAGCGGATATGAGCTGGGAGAAAGATTTCTGAACCATGCGAAAAAGCTGGAGATTGAAATCCTGGAGGACGAAGCCAAAGGCATTACAAAAACGGAAAAATATTTTCAGGTGGAGCTGAAGTCCGGAAGCTGTCTGGAAGCAAAAACAGTGATTTATGCAGCAGGAGCTTCTCATCGGAGACTTATGATTCCAGGAAGTAAAAAGCTGGAGGGAAATGGAATTTCCTACTGCGTTTCCTGTGACGGTGCCTTTTATCAGGGAAAAGACGCAGCAGTGATTGGAGGCGGAAATACTGCACTGGATGATGCGCTGCTGCTGTCGGAAATCTGCAGGAAGGTTTTTCTTATACACCGGAGAGAAAGCTTCCGGGGAGCATATGGTACTCTGAAGCTTCTGGAGAAAAAGAAAAATGTGGAAATCATTCGGAGTACGGAAGTGAAAAAGCTGGAAAAGAGAGGCAGAGAGATACAGCTTTTCCTTGATTCTGGAAGAGAACTGACTGTTCATGGCATTTTTGCCGCAATCGGAATGCAGCCCCGGACAGAAATTCTCAAGGGGCTGGTAAACCTGGATAAAAATGGATATATCCAGACAGAAGAGGAAGGCCTCACATCAGCAGAAGGCTTTTATGGAGCCGGTGATGTAAGAGCCGGAAAGCTTCGGCAGGTGATTACTGCTGCGGCAGACGGGGCAGCAGCAGCTACTGCCGCAGCCCGGTATATTCTGGAGCATTACCAATAATTTTTTATAGAGAAAGGAACCGAAAAAATGGTAAAGGAACTGACAGCACAGAACTTTGAGGCAGCATTAAAAGAAAATAAAACAGCAGTCGTAGAATTTTATTCCAAAACCTGCAGACACTGCAAAAAACTGGAGGCAGGCATTCAGGAGCTTTCAGAGGAGCTTGGGGACAGCGTGTTTTTTGGAAAGGTGGAAATTCCTGCAGAAATATTTCTGGCAGAGGAATATGAGGTAGGTTCTGTACCTGCATTATTGTATTTTAAGGACGGGCAGCTCAGGGAACGGTCTTTGGGCTTTGTACATAAGCTGATTATTGCGGAAAACATCAAAAAATTATAAGGAGGTACAGATATATGGGATATCCAAGTATTTTTCCTACGGGAACAACAGTTTATGATAAAGAAAAGGCATTTAACGGTTATACGGTTTTTCCTTCGGCAAAGGGAGCTTTGCTTATTGATATGAATGGAAGAGAGGTTCAGCTGTGGGCGGGGCTGGGAGGCTTTCCCAATAAAATTCTTCCCGGCGGCTATGTAATGGGTACAACAGGAACCCGTCCGGGAAAAAAAGCCTATCAGGATCAGATTGATCTGGTGCAGGTAGACTGGGAGGGAAATATTGTATGGAAATTTGACCATACAGAGCTGATTGGAGATGGAGATAAGGAACCGGTCTATATGGCAAGGCAGCATCATGATTTTCAGAGAGAGGGATCTACCGTAGGCTATTACTACCCGGGCGGAGAACCTCGTACAGACGGAGGGAACACGCTTCTTCTGACTCACGAAAATCTTTACCAGCATGAGATTTCAGATAAGCGTCTGATTGATGACAAAATTATTGAGGTAGACTGGGAGGGAAATATTCTCTGGAGCTGGAGAGCTAGTGATTATTTTGAACAGTTTGGCTTTGATGAAGCTGCCAGAAATGCGCTGTTCCGCAATCCATGCCTTCAGGGTGAGGCCGGCGGAGACTGGATGCATATTAACAGCATGTCTGTGTTGGGCGAAAACAAATGGTATGATCAGGGGGATGAGCGTTTCCATCCGGAAAATATTATTATTGACGGACGAAATTCCAATATTCTTGCCATAATCAGCAAAAAAACAGGGGATATTGTCTGGAAGCTGGGACCGGATTTTAATGAAAGTGAAGCAACGAAAAAGCTGGGCTGGATTATCGGACAGCACCATCTGCACATGATTCCCAAGGGACTGCCGGGAGAGGGAGATCTTCTGGTGTTTGACAATGGAGGAGAAGGCGGCTACGGTGTGCCGAATCCAGGAGCTCTGACAGGAGTAAATAATGCAAGGCGGGATTATTCCAGAGTCCTTCAGTTCAATCCTGTGACACTGGAAATTACCTGGCAGTATACCCCTCAGGAAGCAGGACATCTTTTGTTTACCGATGCGTCCAAGTTTTACAGTTCCTATATCAGTTCTGCACAGAGGCTTCCAAATAGAAATACCCTGATTACAGAAGGCTCTGATGGAAGACTGATAGAGGTGACGCCGGACCATGAAATCGTGTGGGAATACATCAATCCGTATTTTAATACCATTCTTGGAAAATTTACCAATAATATGATTTACAGGGCTTACCGTGTACCCTATGAGTGGATTCCCCAGGTGGAGAAACCTCAGGAGATTTCAGTGGAAAAAATTAATGTGGAAACCTTCCGGGTGCCGGGCTCCCTGACAGGAAATCAACTTGGTAAGATAACCGTTATTGAGGGCGTGGATCCTAATGCCAGACTAATGACAGGCGGCGGAGCCGGAGAAGATGAGGATGAAGAGATCAATTTCTGTGTTGCAACTGTCAGAAAAAGTGATCTAGTAAAGTAAACGCAGGATAAGGAAGAGGGAGTGATAAAATGAGAAACAGAAAACTTACAGCGGTATTTTTGGGAACAGTATTTGCACTTGGCCTGATTGCAGGAGGATATGGAGCTTTTGGGGAAACGGTAAATGCCAAGGCGAAAAAAACAGAAAAAGGAGAATACAAGGAGGTGCAGATCGGATTTCCAAGTGCTGGCTCAGACTGGGCAGAGGGAACTCTTGCACTGGCCCAGGAAAAGGGGTATCTGGATGAATATCTTCATCCTCTTGGCTATGATGCGAAGCTGACTGCCTTTACAGGGGCAGCGCCGGCCATCCATGAGGCACTGGTATCCCAGGATCTGGATTATGCCTATTATGCAGGCTTTGCAGGAGTCATGGCGAAATCCAATGGCATTGATACAAAGCTTCTGACAGTTGCAGGATATGGCTCTGCATGGCAGCTTGCAGTGACTGTGGATTCTGGGATTTCCACTCTGAAGGATCTGAAGGGAAAGACGATTTCCTATCAGAGAGGCGCAGCTCCGCAAATGTATTTACTGAAAATCCTGGAAGAAGCTGGATTGGAAGAAGGAGATGTGAATTTGGTAAACAGTACAATTCCAGAGGGACTGTCCAGTCTTTCTGCAGGGGCAGTAGACGGAGCTGTTGTTACCTACGGACAGGCAGATACCCTTGTGGAACAGGGAAAAGCCAAAATCCTTCATAAAGGAGTGGAGGCAGATCTGGATACATATTTTGAGCCTACTGTACTTCTTGGAAGAACAGAATTCGTGGAGGAAAATCAGGAAGTAAATGTGGCGCTGCTCAAAGCACTTCTAAAGGCAAAGGATCAGATTGTCCAGGATCCGGAGAGCTTTTATGAGTTATCCTCCCAAAAAAGCGGAAGAACTCTGGAACCGGTAAAATCGGTAGCCGTGGAGGATCCAAAACTTGGCTATCCCGTAAGTCTGGATGACCAGTATATTGACTCCCTGAAAAAAATTGAGAAATTTGAGCTGAAAAATAATCTGATATCCGCAAAAGTGGATTTTGATTCCTGGATTGATGCTTCCTATCAGAAGCAGGCACTTGAGGAATATCAGAAAGATACAGAGGAGAACCAGTAAAATGAAAAGACAGCGTTATGGAATCTTGAAGACACCGGCAGTTCTCTTTAATTTTCTTATTCTGCCGGCACTTATTGCAGCGGCCTGGTATGTGGCAACAGCAACCGGCGCAATGTCAACACTGATCCTTCCAAGGCTTGGTACAGTGTTTCAGACTTTCATACAGCAGATTACCTCAGGAGTTCTTCCAGGGGACCTGGCAGTGAGTCTGAGCCGTATTGTAAAAGGTTATTCTCTGGCCGTTATTTTGGGAATTCTCCTGGGAGTAATCATGGGAATGAGTACAGTGGCAAACCGATTTTTCATTCTGACCTTTACGGCTATCCGCCAGATTCCCATGATCGCCTGGGTTCCGATTCTCATTATATGGTTTGGGATTGGTGAGGAATCCAAGGTGGCAGTTATCTTTCTTGCTTCTTTTTTTCCTGTACTGGTAAACACGATCAGCGGAATTGAAAGGACGGACAGGAAACTGGTTGAGGTAGGAAAAATGTACCACCTTAATGGCTGGCAGCAGTTTGTAAAAATCTATCTTCCTTCTGCACTTCCATCAATTTTTGTGGGACTGAAGCTGGGATTAAGCGTTTCCTGGATGGCTGTGGTAGGAGCAGAGATGATTGCAGCCACATCCGGAATTGGTTTCCGTATTAATGACGCAAGAAGCCTTATGCAGTATCCGGTGGTATTTTCGGGAATTATTGCTATTGCAGTGGTGGGAGTTGTAATGGATCAGATTATCTCACTGATTTCAAAACTGTGCACACCCTGGGAAAGAGAAAGGTGAATATATGGGACAGGAACTGACCATAAAAAATGTAAACAAAAGCTTTGAGGTAAATGGAGAAAAAATAAATGTTCTCAATGACATTAATCTGGATATTAAAGAGGGAGAATTTGTGGTTCTTGTAGGGCACAGTGGGTGCGGAAAAAGCACTCTTCTCAAGATTATTGCAGGACTTGAAAAAAATGATACCGGTCTGGTAGCGGCAGGCGGACAGGAGATTACGGAGCCTGCTGCAGATCGTGGAATGATTTTTCAGGAACACCGGCTGTTTCCATGGATGAGTATTGAGAGAAATGTCCAGCTTGGTTTAAAGGGATTGGCCAGGGAGGAAAAAAAGAAGCTTTCAGATCAGTATCTGGAGCTTGTGAAGCTTTCAGAATTCAAAAAAGCCTATCCCCGTCAGCTGTCCGGTGGAATGTCCCAGAGAGCAGCCATTGCAAGGGCACTGGCAACTCAGCCGAAAATACTGCTTCTGGATGAACCATTTGGAGCTCTGGATGCTCTTACAAAAATCGAGCTTCAGGAGGAGCTTCTGAAGATACGGAGCCGGTGCGGAAATACAATGATCATGGTAACCCATGACATTGAAGAGGCGATATTTCTTGCAGATTGCATTGTGGTTATGTCGGCGAGGCCGGGGCGTATCAGGGATGTAATCCAGGTAGAGCTTGGTAAATACCGTGATCGTGGCGGAAGTGATTTTGCACATTATAAAAAGAAAATTCTTGACTATTTCTTTGAAGAAAAAGCAGCAGAGCCGGAGTACAATATCTGATCCGGCTCTGCTGCTTTTTGACTAATGCAGGGAATAAAGATCCTTATAAAAATCAGGATAGGAGATATTAACGCATTCTCCGCCCCGGATATCCATAGTTCCCTCACAGATTGTTCCGGCTACTGCAAAGGACATGGCGATCCGGTGATCCAGATGGGAATCAATGACAGCTCCGTGAAGGGGCTTCCCGCCGTGAATGATCATTCCGTCATCTGTTCCCTCAATGTCTGCGCCCATTCGTTTCAGGTTATCCACCATAACCGCAATCCGGTCAGATTCCTTTACCTTCAGCTCCTGAGCGTCCCGGATCACGGTTGTTCCTTCTGCAAAGGCTGCCATAACTGCCAGCATGGGAATTTCATCGATCAGGGTCGGGATATCTGCTCCTTCAATGACGGTTCCTTTCAGACTGCTTGTACGGATCAGAAGGTCAGCCGTAGGCTCCCCGTCATGCTTTTCATTTAAAAGAGTAAGGTCAGCTCCCATGGCGCGGCAGATTTTAAGGATTCCTGCTCTGGTAGGATTAATGCCTACATTTTTAAGAAGAATCTCACTGTCTGGAGTCAGAAGACCTGCGGCAATAAAATAGGCGGCAGATGAAATATCTCCGGGAACAGTGATTTCTCTTGCCTCAAGAACAGGCTCCGGTTTAATGGAGGCTGTGGTATTTTCCGAAGTTATTTCAGCGCCGAAATAATTCAGCATAATCTCGGTATGGTTTCTGGAAAGGAAAGGTTCCGTTACACTGGTAATACCATCGCCGTACATACCTGCCAGAAGTACGCAGGATTTTACCTGAGCGGAAGCTACCGGAGAATCGTAGTGAATGGCATGAAGGTTTTTTCCATGAATCATAAGCGGAGCGCATCCGTTTTCCTTCTGGCTTGTGATGTCTGCTCCCATGAGGGTAAGAGGAGTAATGATCCGGTTCATGGGACGGGTACGGATAGAGTCGTCTCCGTCAAGTCTGGAAGAAAAATCCTGACCTGCCAGGATTCCGGAGATCAGTCTGGTGGTGGTTCCGCTGTTACCTACATCAAGAGTTTCTGTTGGGGAGATCAGTCCGTGGAGACCTTTTCCCCGCACAAGGATTTCCTCTTTGGTGTGTTCAATTTCAATTCCCATTTTGCGGAAGCAGGAAATTGTAGAAAGGCAGTCGGCGCCTTCCAGAAAGTGAGAGATTTTTGTGGTTCCTTTTGCGAGAGCGCCGAACATGACTGCCCTGTGGGAAATGGATTTATCTCCGGGAACAGTAAGTGTTCCCCGAAGACCTGTCTGTTTTTTGATTTCCATATCATTACCTACCGTTCATATACAATATAATTTCTTTTTTTCAGAAGAGCGGCGCCGCGCTTCATAGCGTCCTCCTCATAAAATTCAATTTTCAGCACGCCCTGTTCAAATTCACGGTTGTGGATAATGCCGATATTTTTGATGCTGATATTATCCATGGCAAGAATTGTAGCAATAGTGGCAATTCCGCCTGCTTCATCCACAATATCAAGATAAAGAACATATGCTTTGGTGATCAGTCCGCAGGAGGTTACGTCAATAGAATCACGGTAATCTCTGGAAGCGGCAAAAAGCTGATAAAGCTGGTCTGCGTCTTTGTTGTCCACAGAGCAGCGGATCTGGATCAGCATACGGATATATTCATCCAGAACAGTGGAAATATTTTTTGTGTTTTCCAGACAGATCTGCTGCCACATGACAGGAGAGGAGGAGGCAATGCGGGTAATATCCCGGAAACCGCCTGCCGCAATGGTTTTCATATATTCTGCATCGTTGTCAAGGGAGCTGATCAGATTTACCAGAGAGGAGGCAATGATATGGGGAAGGTGGCTGACACCTGCCGTGATAAAATCATGCTCTTCTGCAGTGAGGACCATGGGTATTGCCCCCAGTGAATCTACAAGCTCTGAAAATTCAGTTAATTTATTTAAAGAAACCTGTCCTCCCGGTGTCAGGATATAGTAGGCGTTTTCCAGAAGATGATCGGAAGAGTTGGAAAAGCCTGACCGTTCGGAACCTGCCATGGGATGGCCACCGATAAAGCAGTGATCCATTTCCAGCTTTTCTACAGCTTCATGGATCGGTCCTTTTACACTTCCGGCATCTGTGATGATGCAGCTGTCGGAAATGACAGTTTTCAGGTATTTCAGATATTCTATGTTATATTCAACAGGGGCGCACAGAAAAACATAGTCGCAGATTTTATAACGTTCGTCTTCCTTTTCCAGTACACCGTCAATAACACCGCTGTTTAAAGCGGCGGCAAGAGTTTCTTTATGTCTGGCGTATGCCAGGATATGGTAATCCGGATGAAATTTGCGGATTGCTTTTGCAATAGAGCCTCCGATCAGTCCAAGGCCGATAAAACCAATGGTTTTCATATGTTCAGGTATCCTTTCCCATGAAAAATATATTCATATTTTAAAAGATAAGGAGAAAAAAGTCAAATACTGTAGGGAAAAGTAAAAATTCGTGAAATTTTCACATTATTTCCGTAAAAAAAGTTGTTAAAATTATATAAAATACTTGAAAAAGCTGAGAAATTTTAGTAAAATATGAACATATCAGACAAACAGGGAGGTATTACATATGGACGTTTATAGAACTGACCGAATCAGAAATGTAGTCCTATTAGGTCACGGGGGCTCCGGCAAAACTACACTGGCAGAGGCAATGGCATATCTTGCGGGAATGACAAGCCGCCTGGGAAGAGTTGAGGATGGAAATACAGTCAGTGATTTTGATAAAGAGGAGATTAAGAGACACTTTTCTATTTCTGCATCATTGATTCCTGTTCCGTGGGATAAGGTGAAAATCAATGTTCTTGACACTCCTGGCTATTTTGATTTTGTGGGAGAGGTAGAAGAAGCAGTCAGCGCAGCAGATGCAGCCATCATTGTTGTTTCCGGCAAGGCGGGGGTTCAGGTGGGAACACAGAAAGCATGGAATCTCTGTGAGAAATACAAGCTTCCGCGTATGTTCTTTGTAACAGATATGGATATGGATGATGTCAGCTATCGTAAGGTCGTGGAAGAGCTGACAGAGCTTTACGGCAAAAAGATCGCGCCTCTTCATTTCCCGATCCGTGAAGACGGAAAGTTTGTGGGCTATGTAAATGTTGTAAAACAGGCCGGAAGAAAATATATCGACAGAGGCGGCAAGCAGGAATGTGAGATTCCGGAATATCTGAATGAATATCTGGAAAAATATCATGACATTCTTATGGAATCTGTGGCAGAGACAAGCGAAGAATTTATGGATCGTTATTTTGAGGGCGATGAGTTCTCTGTAACAGAGGTTTCTGCAGCTCTTGCAACAAATGTACAGGACGGAAGCATTGTTCCGGTATGCATGGGCGCTCCCGTAAGCTTAAGAGGCGTATCCAACCTTCTGGATGATATCTGCGGATATTTCCCAAGCCCGGATAAACGTTCCTGCAACGGAATTTCCCAGAAGACAAATGAGATCTTTGAGGCAAATTATGATTTTGCCAAAGCGAAATCCGCATATGTATGGAAAACCATTGTTGACCCGTTTATCGGTAAATATTCCTTTATCAAGGTTGCTTCCGGTGTTATCAAATCCGATGATACACTTCTCAATGTAGAAAAAGGAGAGGAAGAGCGCCTGAATAAGCTGTATGTTCTGGAAGGCTCCAAGCCTTATGAGGTTCCGGAACTTCATGCAGGTGACATCGGTGCCATTGCCAAGCTGAACAGCGTACAGACAGGCGACAGCCTTGCTGCCAAGACTGCACCGGTTCTTTATCCGAAGGCTGTGATCTCTACTCCTTATACCTGCAAGAGATATAAAGCAGTTAAGAAGGGCGATGAGGATAAAATTTCTCAGGCTCTTGCAAAAATGACAAGTGAGGATAAGACTCTCCGTGCAGAAAATGATTCTGCCAACAGACAGACACTTCTTTACGGTATGGGCGATCAGCATCTTGATATTATTGTAAATAAACTGAAAGACCGTTATAAGGTTGACATTGAGCTTTCCAAACCAAAGGTTCCGTTCCGTGAGACGATCCGCAAGAATTCTGATGTGGAAGGAAAGCACAAAAAACAGTCCGGCGGACACGGACAGTATGGTCATGTTAAAATGCGTTTTGCACCTTCCGGTGATCTGGAAACACCATATGAGTTCGAGCAGGTAGTTGTAGGCGGAGCTGTTCCGAAGAACTACTTCCCGGCAGTGGAAAAAGGACTTCAGGAATGTGTTCTGAAAGGACCTCTTGCTTCCTATCCGGTTGTTGGTGTGAAAGCAACTCTTTATGACGGTTCCTATCATCCGGTTGACTCTTCAGAGATGGCATTTAAGATGGCTACGATCCTTGCGTTTAAGAAAGGATTTATGGATGCTTCTCCGGTTCTTCTTGAGCCCATCGTCAGCATGAAGGTAACGGTTCCGGATAAATACACCGGAGACGTTATGGGCGATCTGAACAAGCGCCGCGGCCGTGTTCTGGGAATGAATCCGGATCATGATGGAAATACTGTAATTGAGGCAGATATCCCAATGCTTGAGATTTACGGATATTCCACAGATCTTCGTTCCATGACAGGCGGAAGCGGAGACTTCTCCTATGAATTTGCCCGCTATGAGCAGGCTCCGGCAGATATCCAGAAAAAGGAGATCGAGGCAAGAGCAGCCAAAGATGACGGAGCAGAGGATAAATAAAAAATAATTCCACGTCAGATGATGGGGAGAGATATTTTAAGGCACAGGATTAGGTCCTGTGCCTTGATTATAGAGTTAAAAATTGTAAGTATTAGATACATTACGGGTTCAGCAGTTCTTCTGATAGCTGAAAGAAGGTAGCCGATAATATATTATTTCATTTCTTTTCTTTAATCAGTTGATAAATCAACTTTTTCTGATTGTCTGTTAAATAAATCCACTGAGTAAATAAATCTAATTGATTCCTATTCAATTGAACAGTAAAATTATTATCTGAAAAGGTTACTTTAATAAGCTTAAAAGAGAGCTTCCAATAGTTCCCTCCGGCATTTTTACTCCGAAATTATCTGCTATAGTTGCGCCTACCACCGCAAAGGTTTCCTGTTCCGGAATTTCAGCCCCGCCTTTCATAGAGGGAGAGTAAGCCAGGAAGGGAACCTTTTCACGGGTATGGTCTGTTCCTGTGTAGGTGGGATCGTTGCCGTGATCTGCTGTGATGATCAGAAGATCGTCCTTTTTCATTAAATCCAGAAGCCTGCCAAGGTTTACGTCAAATTTCTCAATTTCCCGGGCATAGCCTTCGGAATCTCTTCTGTGTCCCCAGAGAGCATCAAAATCCACCAGGTTCACGAAGCAGAGACCGTGGAAATCTGTCTGAGCAATTTCAAGGGTCTGTTCCATACCGTGTACAGAACTTTTTGACTTGTGGGAGTCAGTGATTCCCTGACCGTCAAAAATATCCCTGATTTTTCCTACCGAGATCACATCCAGTCCGGAGGCCTTCAGCGCATCCAAAGCTGTTTTGCCAAAGGGCTTCAGCGCATAGTCGTGGCGGTTGCTGGTACGCTTAAATTCACCTTTCTTTTTGCCCGTATAGGGGCGGGCAATGACCCGACCTACCCGCCATTCTTCCTTCATAGTCAGTTCTCTGGCGATCTCACAGCAGCGATACAGCTCATCAAGACCAAAGGTTTCTTCATTTCCGCAGATCTGCATAACGGAATCCGCAGAAGTGTAAACGATCATATGACCTGTGGCAATTTCTTCTTCTGCAAGTTCATCCAGGATCTCAGTTCCGCTGGCGCTTTTATTCCCGATGACTGTGCGGCCGGTTCGTTTTTCAAGTTCCCTGATAAGCTCCGGAGGAAAGCCGGTTTCTGTGAAGGTTTTGAAAGGTCTGGTGACTTCCAGCCCCATCATTTCCCAGTGCCCGGTCATGGTGTCCTTGCCGTTGCTTTTTTCACAGAGCTTTCCGTAGTAAGCCAGAGGGGCAGAGGCAGGAGGAACCTGCTTCAAAGGGGTAATGTTTGCAAGACCCAGCTTCTGCAAAGTGGGAATATGGAAGGAGTCTGCAGTCTGAGAAATATGTCCCAGAGTATTTACACCCACATCTCCGAAAGCCGGGGAATCCGGCATGGCTCCAACTCCCAGAGAATCCGCAACAATCACAAAAATACGTCTGAATTTTTCCATCATCCATTTACCTCATTTGATAAAAATAAAATAGACTTTTAACGTTTCAAACATCTGTACTATAGTTAGTATAATCCTGTTTTTGGGGTTTGCCAAGGGATTGTCAGTAAAATAACTGTAAATGAGCAAATTTAAACAGATGTACAAAAGCCTTTCTGGTTTGTCTTTGCAAGATGTATATAGAGAGTTTAATGTTTTTTATGTCCGCACATTACGGGTTTTATAATACTTAATCTGGCATTTGTCCGTTTACAGCGTGTTATCAGTTTTATGATAGGTTTCCTGCAGGTTGATTTTTTTAACAAAGATTAATTGATACTCCATTGTTTTCCGGTTGGTGATTTTTTATAATACAATCAGGAGGTGGAGCTGATGAAGGAAATCAGGCTTGGCCGTGTTCTGGTGGGAAACCGTCATAAACGTGGGATTACCCAGGATGAACTGGCTGCATATTTAGGAGTATCCAAAGCTGCTGTTTCCAAATGGGAAACCGGTATGACATACCCGGACATTACGCTGCTGCCGCAGCTTGCGGCATATTTTAATATCAGTATTGATGAACTTATGGGATATGAACCTCAGATGGATAAAATGGAAATCCGGAAATGCTATTATCTGCTTGCAGAAGAATTTTCCTCTCTTTCCTTTGAGGAGGCACTGGAACATTGCCATGAAAAGATAAAAAAAATATTATTCCTGCTATCCGTTTTTATTTCATATGGGTATTTTGCTGGTAAATCATTTTATGCTGGCAGGAAGTCCGGAAAAATCGGAGCAGATACTGGAAGAGGCAAGAGAGCTTTTCAGCCGTGTAAAAACAGAAGCAGAGGATCCGAATCTTGGAAAAGAGGCGCTTCAGATGGAAGCGTACTGCCTGCTGATCCTGAAACGGCCGGAAGAGATACTGGAGCTGTTAGGCGAGGATGCGATAATAACAAATCCGGCAGAACCGGTGCTGGCTTCTGCCTATCAGCTTCTGGGAAATGCTTCGGAAGCGGAACGGATTTTGCAGATCGGCATATATAAAGAGGTTGTTGCCCTGTGTAATGTATTATCCTCATATATGAATCTCTGCACAGGAGGAGCTGAGGAGTTTGAGGAGATCTGCAGCCGGTTTCTTGCAGTTGCACAAGCCTTTCAGCTGGAGAAACTTCATCCGGGAATCATGCTTCCCGGTTATCTTATGATTGCGCAGGGATGGGCAGTGCGGAAGGAATGGGAAAAGACATTTGAGTTTCTGGAAAAATATACAGAGCTGGCAACAGGAGATATTTATCCTCTGCAGCTTCACGGAGATTCTTTTTTTCATAAACTGGACAGCTGGCTGGAAGAGTCGCTGCCTCTGGGCGTTCAGCCTCCCAGAAATGTCTCCTTAATTCGGCGCAGTATGACGCAGGCTCTTACAGACAGTCCGGCTTTTCAGGAGATTTCAGAAGAATTCCGATTTGGGAAGCTGGTATCCCGGCTAAAAAAGAATGAGGAGGAACAGTAGATGGATGCGATTGTTTTGCAGGGTCTTTCCAAAACATATATGAATGGAAAAAGAGCAGTAAACAGGATCAGTTTTTCTCTGAAGCAGGGAGAGGTATTTGGATTTCTCGGGCCAAACGGGGCAGGAAAAACAACGACTGTAAAGCTTCTTACAGGGATGCTGGCTCCTTCTGAGGGAGAAATCAGGATACTGGGACTGAATCCGGCAGAAGCCCCGAAAAAGGTACACGCTGTTTCCGGGGTAGTAACGGAGCATGCGCAGATGTACAACAATATGACCGGAAAGCAGAATCTTATTTTTTATGGTTCTGTGTTCGGAATGGCAAAAGCAGAGGCAGATAAAAGAGCGGCTTTCCTGCTGAAACAACTGGAACTGGATGAAGCGGGAGATCAGAAGCTGTCTACCTATTCGACAGGTATGCGTCAGAGACTTTCCCTTGCCAGAGCTTTGATCCACAGACCACAGATCCTTTTTCTTGACGAACCTACTTCCGGACTTGATCCGGAAAGCGCTCAGAATGTGAATCAGCTGATCAGGAAGCTGGCAGAGGATGATTATATAACGATTTTTCTCTGCACACACCAGCTTCGATATGCTCAGGAGATCTGTACAAGATATGGACTGATGGCTCAGGGAAGGCTGCTTGCCACCAGCACTCTGGATGAATTGCGAAATAAGGTGGCTTCCGGTATAAGTCTTGAGATCTGTGGGGATCACATGCCGGAGGAACTGGGATTTTTAAGAACAGGAGAGAGGCAGTATGAGAGCAGAATCCGGTCCGACAAAGAGATTCCTGACCTTGTCCGTAAAATCGTAACAGGCGGCGGAGATATTTACTCGGTCAATGTAAAAAAACCGTCCCTGGAGGATATTTATTTTTCCCTTACTGCCAGAGAGGAGGCACTGCTATGAAACAAAAAATGGTTGCTATTATCAGAAAAGACTTAAGAAATATCACGACCAATAAAAATCTGTTTCTTTCCCTTTTGATCGTTCCCCTGGTTTTTACCATTATTTTTCCGTCCATTCTCGTATGCGCCATCCATTTTATGCCGGATGACCCGGACATTCAGAAGATGCTGGAGCTTCTGCCGATGTCCCTTCGCTCCGGAAATATGGAGCTGGACCTGATGGGAATGATTCTGAATTATATTCTTCCTGTGTTTTTTCTGATCATACCTGTAATGGCGGCGTCCATTATGTCAGCCAGCGCATTTGTAGGAGAAAAGGAAAAACATACTCTGGAGACTCTGCTTTACTGTCCTTTATCTGTGAAACAGATCTTCTGTGCAAAGGTAATGGCATCCTTTTTTCTGAGTATGCTGATATCTTTTATTTCTTTTCTGGCAATGCTTCTGGTACTTGAAGCAGAGACACTGTTTCTGATGGGAAGTTTTCTGCTTCCCGGAATCAGCTGGTTTGTGATTTTGTTTTTGATCTCGCCTTCTGTTTCCCTGATCGCAATTACTTTGATCGTGCGGGGTTCTGCAAAGGCTCAGAGTGTGGAAGAGTCCCAGCAGGGCGCTGTTTTTCTGGTGATCCCGCTGCTTCTGCTGGCTGTGGGACAGTTTATGGGAGTGCTTCTTGTAAACACATGGATTTTGTTGGGATTGGGAGCACTATGCGCTTTGGCGGCAGGACTTCTTCTGAAAAGATCAATGGGACGGTTCAGCTATGAAATGCTGCTGAAATAATGAAACAGAAAATTTGAAAAAAGGAATAAATGACAAACATGGAATGAAACAGACAGAATGCGGTACAAGCATAAAAAGAAGTATCAGAATCCAATCCCGGGATATGGGTGGATCATTCCGGGTATGTGGCAGAGGCCTGCAAAAATATTGCGTAGCTCTGCCATAGTCTGTCTGTTGAAGCGGCTTATATGCTTCTGTGAATTTTGTTGTCTGTTACAGTTGTCTGTCAGTATTTACATAAAAATGGACAAAAAAAGTATGATATTTTTGTGTAAAATATGGAAACTGAAGATTGTCCTCCAAAATATACAAGATATGCCTTGACGGAAACCTGGTTATACTATATATTCTAAACATGAAATATGAGTTGCACAGAAATAACTGTGTGGATTTAAAAACAGGAGGATGATTCATGAGACAGGAATGGGCTTCATTTAACGGAGGCGTTTGGCAAAAAGAAATCAACGTGCGTGATTTCATTCAGAAAAACTATACACCTTATGAGGGAGATGAATCCTTTCTGGCAGGACCTACAAAGGCCACAAACGATTTATGGGCACAGGTTATGGAGCTGACAGAGGAAGAGCATAAAAAAGGCGGTGTCCTGGATATGGATACTCATATTATCTCCACCATTACATCCCACGGACCGGGATATCTCAATAAAGAAAAAGAAACAATTGTAGGATTTCAGACAGATAAGCCTTTCAAGCGGGCGCTTCAGCCAAACGGCGGTATCCGTATGGCGATTAAGGCCTGCGAGGACAATGGCTATCATGTAGATCCTGAAATCGTAGATTTTTATACAAAATACAGAAAAACACACAATGACGGTGTATTCGATGTATATTCACCGGAAATGCGAGCCTGCCGTTCCAGCCATATTATTACAGGGCTTCCGGATGCCTATGGACGCGGCCGTATCATCGGTGATTACAGACGAGTGGCTCTCTACGGAGTGGATCGTCTGATCGAGGACAAAGAGGATCAGAAGGCAGGAACACGAAGCAATATGTACGAGGACGTGATCCGGGGCCGAGAGGAGCTTTCTGAACAGATCAAGGCATTAAAGGAGCTGAAAAAGCTGGGAGAGATCTACGGCTTTGATATTTCAAGACCGGCTCAGAACGTGCAGGAAGCCATTCAGTGGCTGTACTTCGGATACCTGGCAGCCATTAAGGAGCAGAACGGCGCGGCAATGTCTCTTGGACGTACTTCCACTTTCCTTGACATTTATGCAGAGCGTGACCTTGCAAACGGCACCTTTACAGAGGAGCAGATCCAGGAATTTATCGATCACTTTATTATGAAGCTCCGTCTTGTAAAATTTGCAAGAACTCCGGAGTACAACGCGCTGTTTTCCGGAGATCCTACCTGGGTCACAGAATCCATTGCAGGTATGGGAATTGACGGAAGAAGCATGGTAACAAAAATGTCCTACCGTTACCTCCACACACTTTCCAACCTGGGACCGGCGCCGGAACCGAACCTTACTGTTCTGTGGTCTACAAGACTTCCTCAGAACTTCAAGCGTTTCTGCGCAAAGACTTCCATTGCATCCTCATCCATTCAGTATGAGAATGATGACCTGATGAGAGTGACTCACGGAGACGACTATGCTATTGCCTGCTGCGTATCTTCCATGCGTGTGGGAAAAGAAATGCAGTTCTTCGGAGCCCGCGCAAATCTTGCAAAATGCCTTCTCTATGCTATTAACGGCGGTGTGGATGAGATCACAAAGAAGCAGGTGGGGCCGAAATACCGTCCCATCACCTCTGAATATCTTGATTATGACGAGGTAATGGAGCGTTATGACGATATGAGTCGCTGGCTGTCTCACGTATATGTGAATACTCTGAATATCATTCACTACATGCATGACAAATACTGCTACGAGCGCCTTCAGATGGCTCTTCATGACAAAAATGTAACACGCTGGTTTGCAACCGGTATTGCAGGTCTTTCCGTAATCGCAGACTCACTTTCTGCCATTAAGTACGCAAAGGTAAAAACCATCCGTGACGAAAACGGCATTGTTGTGGACTTTGAGGTAGAGGGAGATTATCCGAAATACGGAAACGATGATGACCGCGTGGATGAGATCGCATACAAGATCGTAAAAGATTTTATGCATTATGTGGGAACAACCCAGACTTATCGCGGAGGTATTCCGACAACCTCTATCCTTACTATTACTTCCAACGTAGTATATGGCAAGAACACAGGAGCGACACCGGACGGACGTAAGGCCGGAGAGCCTTTTGCCCCGGGGGCAAACCCCATGCACGGAAGAGACAGCCGCGGCGCAGTAGCGTCCTTAAGCTCTGTTGCAAAGCTTCCGTTTAAGGAGGCGCAGGACGGAATTTCCAATACCTTCTCCATTATTCCGGGAGCCCTGGGAAAAGAGGATATGGTAATGCTGGATTCCATCAGCCTTGACGATTTAAGCTTTTCACTGGAGCCGGACTGCGCATGCTGCGAGCCAAATCTTTCCGTAGACGAAGCAGAATAATTTTAGGTTTACTTTGTTCACAGTAGCCTGGTCAAAATACATCCAAATTACTTCGGTGATGATATTTTGTCCTGTATATCCCGGGATTTTGGAATATATTTGCCAAAACGGCCCGTGGGACAGTGATCTGTGAACAGCAACTGATTTTACAGAATTTATTCATATAACAGGAGGAAATAATTATGAACATCAGCGACGCACAGATTGACAACCTGGTAAACTTACTTGACGGTTATGCAGAAAAAGGCGGCCATCATCTGAACGTAAATGTTTTTACAAGAGAAACCCTTCTGGATGCACAGGCACATCCGGAAAAATATCCGCAGCTGACTGTCCGTGTATCCGGCTATGCGGTAAACTTCAATAAGCTGACAAAAGAGCAGCAGGACGAGGTTATTTCCAGAACCTTCCATGAAGGAATGTAAGCATATGGCAAAGGAATATAACCATAAGGGATATATTCATTCTACAGAGAGCTTCGGGACCGTTGACGGTCCCGGAGTTCGTTTTGTAGTGTTTTTCCAGGGCTGTCCCATGCGATGCCTGTACTGCCATAATCCGGATACCTGGAAAACGGGCGAAGGAAAGGAATTGACTGCAGAGGAAATCCTGGAAGCCTATAAGAAGAATGAAGTTTTTTATAAAAACGGAGGAATCACAGCCACCGGCGGGGAACCGCTTATGCAGCTTGATTTTCTGACAGAACTTTTTCAGAAGGCAAAAAAACAGGGCATCCATACCTGTCTGGACACCTCAGGGATCATGTACCGTAAAGAGCGGCAGGAAAAGTTTGTACAGCTCTTTAAGGTTCTTGACCTGGTGCTTTTGGATTTTAAGCACAGCAATGAAACAGGTCATAAAAACCTTACAGGTCTTGGACAGAAGCATGTGCTGGAATTTGCCCGCGTTCTGGAAGAAAAAAGGATTCCAATGATCGCCCGCCATGTGGTGGTTCCGGGGATCACAGATGATGAAACCCATTTACAGGATCTCGGAAAGCTGCTTGCCGGTTTTCGCAATCTGAAAGGCCTGGAGGTTCTTCCCTATCACACCATGGGCAAAGTAAAGTACGATAAGCTGGGCTTATCCTATCCTCTGGAGCAGGTGGAAAATATGGACGGGGAAAAAGCGAAAGAGGCGAGGAATGTAATACTGAGAGCTTTTCAAAAGGAAAGGCAGAATTTAATTCTTGACAAACCTGCAGGGAATCGTTAGAATTATTAAAGATAAAGACGAAGAAGAGGAGTAGTAGGAAAATGTTTCCTTTTTCAGAGACCTGCCGGATGGTGCAAGGCAGGAGAGGATATTTCTGAACTCGCCCTGGAGTTGCCGAAGTGAACTGAAAGTAGCTTTGGACGGGAAATCCCGTTACAGATTTAATGAGTGCATCGGATGATATCCGGTGAATTAGAGTGGTACCACGGAATTCAGCCTTTCGTCTCTAACTATGGAGATGAAAGGCTTTTTTATTTATCACAAAAGTAGTACAGGCTGTACGGACTTTTCTGATAAACAAAAATGCTCCGCCAGGATGCGATTCCATTTATACAAGGAGGAAAAAACAATGTCAGTACCTTACAATCATAAGGTGATCGAAAAAAAATGGCAGAAAGTCTGGGATGACAATAAAGCTTTTGCCGCAACAGATGATTACAGCAAACCGAAATATTATGCTCTGGTAGAGTTTCCTTATCCGTCAGGACAGGGACTTCACGTAGGTCATCCGAGACCTTATACAGCTCTTGATATTGTGGCGCGAAAAAGAAGAATGCAGGGCTACAATGTTCTCTATCCAATGGGCTGGGATGCTTTTGGTCTTCCTACAGAGAACTATGCCATCAAGAATAAGATCCATCCGAAGATCGTAACTGCAAATAACGTAAAGAGATTCAAAGAACAGCTTCATTCTCTGGGATATTCCTTTGACTGGGACAGAGAAGTAAACACCACAGATCCGGAATATTACAAATGGACACAGTGGATCTTCCTGAAACTGTTTAAGGCAGGACTTGCTTATAAAAGTGAAATGCCTATTAACTGGTGTACTTCTTGTAAGGTAGGTCTTGCAAACGAGGAGGTTGTCAACGGTGTCTGCGAACGCTGCGGTTCTCCGGTTGTCCGCAAGGTAAAAAGCCAGTGGATGCTGAAGATCACAGATTATGCAGAAAAGCTTCTGGAAGGCCTTAACGATGTAGATTACATTGAACGTGTAAAGGTTTCTCAGAAAAACTGGATCGGCAAGAGCCAGGGCGCAGAGGTTGATTTTGCCATTGCAGGCAAAGAAGACAAGCTTACGGTATACACCACCAGACCGGACACTCTTTTCGGTGCAACCTATATGGTAGTTTCTCCGGAGCATCCTGCGCTGGAAAAATACAAAGACGAGATCAAAAACATGGATGCCATCCGTGAATATCAGGAGCAGGCAGCCAGAAAATCTGATTTTGAGCGTTCTGAGCTTGCAAAAGACAAGACAGGTGTTCAGATCGACGGCATCTGTGCAGTCAATCCGGTAAACGGAAAAGAAATTCCCATCTGGGTTTCCGACTATGTACTGATGAGCTATGGAACAGGCGCTATTATGGCAGTACCGGCTCATGATACCCGTGACTGGGAATTTGCAAAAAAATTCAATCTTCCGATCATTGAAGTAGTAGCCGGCGGCGAAAACGTACAGGAGGAAGCTTTTACAGACGTTGCCACAGGCAAAATGGTAAACTCCGGATTCCTGGACGGACTGGAAGTGGCCGAAGCAAAGAAAAAGATCATTGACTGGCTGGAAGAGAAAAAGCTTGGAACCGGAAAGACAAATTATAAGCTGAGAGACTGGGTATTCTCCCGTCAGCGTTACTGGGGCGAGCCGATCCCGATCGTTCACTGTGACAAATGCGGCTATGTGGCTCTTCCGGAAAGTGAGCTTCCTCTGGAGCTTCCGGACGTAGAAAGCTATATGCCTACTGATAATGGAGAATCACCTCTGGCAGCTATGACAGACTGGGTAAACACTACCTGTCCGTGCTGCGGCGGTCCTGCAAAACGTGAGACAGATACCATGCCTCAGTGGGCAGGCTCCTCCTGGTATTTCCTCCGCTATACAGATCCTAAGAATACAGAAGCTCTTGCAAGCCCTGAGGCCCTGAATTACTGGCTTCCGGTTGACTGGTACAACGGCGGAATGGAGCATACAACCCTTCATCTTCTGTATTCCAGATTCTGGCATAAGTTCCTGTATGACAACAAGGTTGTTCCGTGTCCGGAGCCGTATCAGAAACGTACCTCCCATGGCATGATCCTTGGCGAAAACGGTGAGAAGATGTCCAAATCCCGCGGAAATGTGGTAAATCCGGATGAGATCGTAAACGATTACGGCGCAGATACCCTCCGTACTTATGAGATGTTTATCGGAGCCTTTGACTTAAGCGCATCCTGGTCTGAGAACGGTGTAAAAGGCTGCCGCCGTTTCTTGGAACGTGTATGGAAGCTTCAGGATATTCTGGTAGATGGTGATGATTTCAGCAGTGATATGGAAACAAAAATGCACCAGACCATCAAAAAAGTAAGCAATGACTTTGAAAATCTGAAATACAATACAGCTATTGCAGCTCTTATGGCTCTCCTGAATGATTTTGCCAAAAAAGGCAGCATCACAAAGGGCGAGTACAGAACCTTCCTGCTTCTGCTCAATCCGGTTGCTCCTCACATTACAGAGGAAATCTGGAATACCTGCGGTTATGAAGGCTATGTATACCAGCAGACATGGCCGGAGTATGACGAGGCAAAAACTGTTGAGAATACTATTGAGATCGCAGTACAGATCAATGGCAAGACAAGAGGCGTAGTTGCCCTTCCTGTTGATGCAGACAAGGAAACTGCTCTTGCAAAAGCAAAAGAAGTAGTGGCAGATAAACTGACCGGAACGATCATCAAAGAGATTTACGTTCCGAAGAAGATCATCAATATTGTGCAGAAATAAATATTAAAAGAGAGCCTAGACCTGTAAAATACAAGGGTTTAGGCTCTGTTTTTCTGTCTGTGATACTGAAATGATACTAAAATCTATACTTTCTTTATTTTGGCTATAATATCCCTTTGTTGGTTTGGAAACAGATGGGCGTATATTTTGAGCGTAATATCCGGAGATTCATGGCCCAGGCGTTCCGCTACCAGTACCGGATTAGCCCCCAGATTGATCAGAACAGAAGCATGAGAGTGCCTGAGATCGTGAACCCGGATTTCCTTTACCCCGGCTTTCTGGGCGCGGTCCCTCAATACAGATCGGACATACTGAGGACGTTTCTCAAAAAGTCTTGCTGTCGGATCAGGCTCATAGAGATGGGAAACATATTCCCGGATCTCCTGGGTGAGAAAGTCCGGAATGTCCACAACTCTTTCTCCGTGAATGGTTTTGGGTTTGTCTATAAGGTCTTTCCCCGTGATCCGGTAATACCCCTTATTGATGCTGATCTTGTTTTCCTTAAAGTCAATATCCTGCAGCGTAAGAGCCAGCAGCTCCCCTACACGCATACCGGTATAGTACAGAATTTCAAAGATTGTGAAAAAGGTCAGATTGTCATAAGAATCCTTGCAGGAGCTTAATTGCTCTATAAACTTATGATATTCTTCCGGTGTCCAGAAATTAAGCTGATGGGTTTTCCTGCTGCCAATGCTTTTCCCACAAGGATTCTTTGACAGTCCCACATAATCAACAGCATAAGAAAATATTGCTTTCAGGTAAATGTTGATCTGATTCAGGTAGGTGTCAGACAAGCCTTTCTGCAACATAGCATTCTGCCATTCCATAATGTCAGTTGGAGTAATGTCTGATATGATCCTGTCTTTGAAGTAGGGAGTAATATGATTGTCGATCATATTAAACCGAGACTGAGCAGTACTCTCCCTGATCCGGAGCGTAATAAACTCCTTATAGCGTTCATACAGGGATTGAAAGGAAATATCAGGATTCCTTGCAAACTGCTCTAAGAACTTCCGTTCCCAGTCTTTGGCTTCCCTCTGGAGCTTAAAGCCTCGTTTCATCTTCTGTCTTTTCTGGCCCTGCCAGTTCTCGTAGTAGAACTTGCAGTACCATGTCTTTGTTTTCTCGTCAAAATATGCTGGCATAATATCCTCCGTTCCGGCCGGGGGCGGTGGCTTAAAAACGAAGGTTGACGAATTTTTATGAATGACATATAATATACTTAACAGGAGAGCCGGAAGGGAACCGCTACTTCCCCGCCCCGGCGAAATGTAAAACGATTAAAGAATAGCTCGTCGACTTTCTCAGGGTCAGGACGGGCTATTTTTTATGGGTAAGATTCAGAATTGCAACGATTAATAAGGCAACGCTTACAATCAGGCTTAATTCCTCATATGTACTCATTGGCACCACCTCCGACAGGCTCGGAACGGGTGCAGCTCGTCCCCCGGCTCCCCGGGTAAGTATATTATATTGTCAAGGTACTGGCTAGACCATACCACATTCCCATTTTGGGAATTTGGTCGATGGGGTAACGATTCGTGCCCCCGTCCCTAGCTCACCAGATCTGGCGGGTCAGGTCATGCAGCAGGTGTAGAAATTTCTACGTGCTAAAATTTTAGCGGCTTGTCCTACAGGATGAACGGGGTGACTGGGGAATTTTCCCCTGAGCTAACACCGATTTTGGGATGTGTTCATTGACTTACAGCCATTTGGCTGTGAGTTGGTGCGGCCTATTTGGGCTTCAGCTATTCTTCAGTGTCTTTGCGGTATTCTGGGATCTTAGTCAGCAGTTCTACTTGATTAACAGCTTGATCTTGGCCATTTGGATTTAAGGTATGGAATAAACTTAATAAGGCGTCACTTCTTAATTGTTGCATACTTTGGCTGTCTTTGGATATAGCTGTTTTTAATGCTTTTAAATCTGTTAAAGTATAATTTGTTTTAGTGTATTGTGTTAAATCATACAATGAACATTCTAAAGCAGCTGATAATTTTTCCAACTGCTCAATTTTAGGTTTATATTTACCTTGTTCATAACCTTGGATAGATGCTATAGATAATCCGGTTTTTTTTGCCAGTTCTTTTTGGGTCAATCCTTTTTCTTTTCGCATGTCCTTGATTCGTTCAGATAGGTTCATTATTACTCACCTCATTTCAATAATTATCATACTATAAAAATAGAATAAGTGCAAATAGAAAAATATTTATTACAAGTATTTACAAATAGAAAAATATTTGTTAAGATGTAAAAGAAATAGAAAACTATTTAAGAAGGAGGTGAGGACATGAAAGTAGATAAACATAAACTTGAACTTGCAATGGCAAGAGCCTGCATGAATACGGACGACTTGCAGAAAGCGGCAGAAATGCCAAGACCAACACTCAACAATGTAACTACTGGAAAGAATGTACGTCCAGCAACTCTGGGGCGTGTTGCAAAGGCTCTTGGCGTTGATGTAACAGAAATCATTGAATAAAGCACCGGGGGCGGTGGCTTAGAGACGAAAGGAGTGAAAGCATGAAAAAACAGTATTTAACAGCCCGGGAAGTAGCGGAAGTTTGCGGCGTATCGGATGGCAAGGCTTACGGCCTGATCCGGGAAATGAACGCAGAGCTGAAGGCAGCAGGATATCTTACCGTATCCGGCAAAGTCCCGGTTGCGTTCTTCCGGAAAAAGTATTATGGATTTGAGGAAGAGGGTGACAGTGAATGAATATTCAGGAAAAGCTTTTGTATATCCAGCAGAACCTGAAAGCACCTAAAAGTCAGTATAACAAGTTTGGGGATTTTCATTACAGAAGCTGCGAGGATATCCAAGAGGCAGTAAAGCCGATTCTGAAAGACGTAAAGGCTGTTCTTCTGATCGGTGACGAGATCGTACAGATCGGCAACAGGTTTTACATAAAGGCAACTGCTGCCCTCCAGGATGTAGAAAGCCCGGAGCAGATCACAAATACAGCCTTTGCCCGGGAGACAGACGAGAAGCCCAAAATGGACGCGGCACAGATCACCGGATCATGCAGTAGCTACGCCAGGAAGTACGCTTTAAATGGCCTGTTCTGCATTGATGATGCAAAGGATCCGGATTATCCTGCAGAGCCAGACAGAAAGAAGCCATCAGGAAGAACGGCGCGGCAGCAGGTAGCGAAACCGCCGGAAGTTACCCGGGAGGAATTGGAACTGTTAAGGCAGGAAGCAGATCGGACAGGCACTTATCTTTCAACGGTATGCGCCCGGTATAAAGTGGCTACGATTGAGAAGCTGAACCGTGAACAGTATCTAAGGGCTATGAGTGCATTTAAGAAAATGGATACAGTGCAGCGGGATGATGGTTTTGTAAATGCGGACATGGCGGAAGAAATGCCTTTTAGGTGAGAAAGGAGAAAAAGATGCAGAAAGCGACATATAAAATTACCATTGCAACAGAAGAGTATGTAGAAGATGCGGCTTCCCCTTGCTGTTATACTGATTCATATGCAAATGCTACTGAAATTGCTCGTCCCTGGGTTGAACAAGGGCATTATGTAATTTTGAATGCGGTAAGAAGAGAGGATGAAGAAGATGAATGAAGAAAGGAGCTTATGGAATCGTGTATCAGGAAATAATGAGAAGCCCTGATTTACCAGGTAATGCAAAATTAATCTACGCATATCTAGCTTCTTTTGCAGGGAAAGAAGATGAATGTTATCCAAGTGTAAAAACCATTTGTGCAGAATTAAATATGTCAAAGACAACTATGTACAAGTATATGAATGCACTTGTTGACTGTGGAGTGATTGAGAAAAAGCAGACATATGTTGGAAATATTAAAAGCAGAGTGATATACAGAATTACTCATGAAATTAACAAAAATGTCGGGTTTCCCAAAAAATCGGAAACCGAAAAAATCACTTGTTCGGATTCCGAAAATTTAGGATTTCGAGAAATTGGGATTTCCACAGATTCGGAAACAAACATTAACAATACAAACATTAACAATATAAACAATAACAATAAAAGAGGTAATAGGAGTTTCACGCCCCCTACCCTGGAAGATGTGAAAGCATATTGCCAGGAAAGAAAAAACCAGGTAGATTCGGAAAGGTTTTTTGACTTCTACAGCGCTAAAGGGTGGATGATTGGAAAAAATAAAATGAAAGACTGGAAAGCAGCAGTCAGAACCTGGGAAAGAAAAGACGCAGCCAGGCAGCAGGAACCCGTAGAGCTATCCCCTGAGGAACGTCAGCGCAGACGGGAAGAGGAACGCAGAAGAGAAGAGCAGGAGCAGAGGGAATGGGAAGAAGCTTACCACAGGCGTCAGGAAGAGCGTGCAAAGCTCCCCTATGACCCGAACATGCCGTTCAGATAGGGGGAAGTATGCAGAATTTGATTGAATACCGTGTCAAAGGACAGGCTTCTATTGACCTTTGGACGCAGAGCATGACAACGGAGCAGATTCTTGAAAGGCGGTCTACACTTCGCAGGATCCTGAAAGGAACAGACTGGCAGAATCTGGCCAACGCAGAGTTGGACAGTATACGCCTGCTGCCATCAGGAAGCGGCTATACCCTGGAAGGTCCAAACGGTATCTTTTACTTCGTTCCAGGCAGGGGAGTTTCCCGGGAAGAAACAGAATTCCGCAGGATCCAGGCGGCAATGCCAAGAGAGTTTGAGGGAAAGACCGGCAGCAGCTTTGACTGGGGAACGTACCATGCAGATATTTCAGCGCCAATGCAGTGCGTCAATGAGTTTGTTACAAAGTTTGAGCATTTCCGTAAAAACGGTATGGGGCTTTATATCTACTCAGCCACAAAAGGAAGCGGTAAAACGTTCTTATCCTGCTGCCTGATTAATGAACTGCTGAAAAGATATTCTGTTACAGCCAAGTTTATCAATGCGCTGGATCTGTTGGAGCTGACTAAGGCCACTTATAAGGGAATGGCAGAGGAAGAGCTGGAAGCTTTGTATACGGCTTCTGTACTGGTCATAGATGATATCGGGGTACAAATGTCAAAGGAATGGAGTGATACGGTATTTTACCGTCTGGTAAATGCCAGGTATAACAACCGCCTTGTGACGATATACACCAGTAACCAGGAATGTAAAAACCTGAAAATGGATGAAAGAATCATTGACCGTATCGAATCAACCACCTATCCTGTACCGCTTCCAGAGGAACCGATCAGGAGCAGGAAGAGAGCAGAAAAAAGAAGCCAGCTTATGGAACAAATTAAAAACGCCCCTGTATAAGCGCCAACTTACACAAGGGCAGGCATAGCCGGAGCTACACGCTAAAGACATACATAGTGTAGCATGTTCCCGGTAGAAAGGACAAGGGTTTTTTTATGAAAAAAGATAAAATGAATGAAGTTTGCAGTTTGGCTGTTGAGTTTGTACAAGAGTTTAAAGAGCTTCCTGTAGATGATTACATGAGAATTAAACTGATAATGCTGGCCGGAACTCCAACGAACGAAGCAAGAGCATTTCTGCAAGAGGCGTTTAACGCAATAGAGATACAGATGCCGTTTCTAATCGGAACGAGGGAGGGATAAAAAGTATGAACAGAAGAGAGAAAAAAATATCTTTGTAAATTGATTGAAGAGTTAAATGAAGAGCAGCTTACTCGTATCATTTCCTTGATACGTGGTATGGTGGGAAAACAGGAGGAACCTCATGAAAAACAATATACCTGTAAGAGTGCGTAAGCCCGGAAAATACCATTTTACACAGCAGGATAAAGAATATATACAGAGTTTTGCTGTAAACGGCAAAGTGCCATTTGATGCGTACATATCAGCTGTAAACAAGATCCTGAATGGACTTGCACCGCATCAAGTGAAATAAGTATTTTGCGCCGGCGCAATACCGGGGAACGTAACCCCGGGGCCGGCAAACCCTGTTACTGATCCCGGTTATGCTGCGCCAACAGTCTGATCCGGGACGGCAGCAGGAGAGAAATAAAATATACTGAGGTCGTGGAGCAATGCCCCGGCGTGTTACCAGGGCGCCGGGCAAGATCATACAGAAGGAGGTAACAGTAGTTGAGTGTTAAGATAAAAGTGTCCTATGAGAGCCCTCAGGAGCTTCAAGAAGTGCTTGAAAGGCTTAAGCCTATACTTTTATCGTGTAAGGTCCCGAAGGGGCAGGAAGGGCGGTATAAGAAAGCTTATATTATCTTAAAGGAGTAGTTGCGTGAATAGTTCGAACTTAATCCCAAACACGGAACGAACCCCGGAGGAACTACGAGAAATGGGAAGAAGGGGCGGAATTGCTTCCGGTAAAGCCAGACGGAAGAAAAAGAAGCTGCAGCAGGAAGTAAGGCTGTTCTTTCAGGTGTTTGATGAGATGGAAAAACAGGATCCTGAGAAAGCGAAGCAGATATTGAAAAGGCTTGCCGAAAAGGGAAGGAAGCAGGGAGAAAGCCCGAAGGAACCATGAAAAATTTCTTTCCTTTTCTTTGATATTATGATATAATCATTTTAGAGCAAATAGAATAAAAGAGTACCGCACCAGAGTTTTACCTCTTCTGGTGTAAGCCTTTGAGGCGTGGGAAGTAATCGGAATATAGCTGATTATTTCTTACGCCTTTTTATTTGCTCATTTCTGTTTTCATAATAATCTCTTTTCGTAAAGCCGACCGGGCGTAAAGCGGGGAAAGGACATGGACACATGGAAGATAATAAAACAACTGTAACTCAGGCAAATGAAGGACAGGGAACTCCTCAAACAAATGAGAGGATGTTTACTCAAGACGAAGTAAACCGAATTGTCCAGGATCGTCTTGCAAGGGTAAAAGTAGCAAATGAGCCAGATCAGCGAGAATTAGACCTGCAGTCCCGGGAGCTGGCGCTGTATGCCAGAGAAAGGATTGAAGAAAATGGGCTGGACAAAACTCTGGCTGATGAGCTTAAAGGAATGGACAAAGCAACTATTGACAAAGTTATTAAGATTATCGCCCCAATGGCTCAGAGGATGAAAGAGCCGATTCGCAATGCTGTTGGTCCTACTAATGAAAAGGCGATGGGCTCAGATGCTTCTATCAGGGCAGCAATGGGGCTGAAAGTATAGGAGTTGAATAAATGGCTATAGAATTAGTAACAAAGTATCTGCCTTATGTTGACGAATTATTTTCGTCAGAAAGTAAGAAAAGCCTTCTTACAAATAATGATTTTGATTGGACGGGTGCGCATACAATCAAAGTGTATAAGATTGGCACTTCTGCCATGAATGATTATGACAGAGCCGGAACGGGTTCGGGTGCTACTGGGTCACGCTATGGTGCTATTGAAAACTTAGCAGCAACAACACAGTCAATGATGGTCTTAAAAGACAGATCTTTTACTTTTGTCATTGATAAACTGGATAGTGACGAAACCGGAAGAGCATTAGAAGCAGCTACAGCACTTGCAAGACAGCTTAGAGAGGTTGTCGTGCCGGAAGTAGATGCTTACGTATATGATAAGATGTGCAAGGGTGCCGGAACTAAGCCGGAAGCGGTAACGCTTACTGCAGAAAATATTTATTCTGAGATCATCAAAGCAACAACTGCTCTTGATGATGCCGAAGTGAATGAGAGCGGTAGAGTTCTTCTGGTGACGCCAGCAATCTATCAGCTGATGAAGCAGAGCAAAGAGATTATTTTAAGTACCAATGTCGGGGAAGATATGCGCTTAAAAGGTGTTATCTCCAATCTGGACGGAATGAATGTAATCAAGGTATCTTCTGCGAGAGTGCCTGAGAACTTTGGTTTTATGGTGGTTCATCCGTGTGCTACAGTTGCGCCAACGAAACTGGCAGATTATAAAATACATCAGGATCCGCCGGGAATCAGTGGAACCCTGATAGAAGGGCGTATTGCTTATGACGCTCATGTTCTGGATAACAAGAAAAAGGCTATCTACTATCAGGAAAATAAGACAGTTTAAAAGAAGATTCATTTGATAAATGCGCCCTGTACTGTATCCTCCGCAGTATGGGGCGTGTTTGATTGGAGGGATATCATGACCAACGAACAACTTGTGCTCCGGATCCGCGCCGGGGAGAATATAGCGGAGAATATGCTGGCTCTCTGGCAGCAGTGCCGGGGTGTGATCGTAGAGCTTGCCCGGAAGTATTCCGCTGTAGCAGAGCAGGAAGATCTTGAGCAGGAAGCATACTTTGCGATCAGCAAGGCTGTAGATTCCTATGACCATGAGAAAGGCGCAAGCTTCCTGACCTGGGCGCGTTTCTGGATCCGGCAGCAGATGGTAAGATATATACAGAATCATGGCACTGTAAGGCTTCCTGTCCACTCAGGGGAACGCATCCGGAAGTACAGAGAGCTGCAGAGCGCGTTTTTGATGCAGATAGGCAGGCTTCCGACAGTCATGGAGTATTGTTATTACCTGGGCTGTTCAGAAGAGGTTCTACAGGGCATTCAGAAGGCGGAGCAGATGCGGAAAATTGGAAGTCTTGATATTCCTTTACCCGGAATAGAGGACAGTGATATATCTGTAGGGGATTCCGTAGCCGATCAGACAGATCAGTACGGGGACGTACTGGACGATATGGAAAGGCAGCAGCTAAAAGCGGTTCTGTGGCCTATGGTGGATGCACTGCCCGGGAATGAACCGGAGATCATCCGAAAACGGTACCAGGAAGGGCTGACCTTTAAAGAGATCGGGAAAAAATTAGGCTTGTCCATGGAAGCGGTCAGGCAATGGGAAAGAAAAGGTCTGGGAGAGCTGCGCAGACCCAGCAGGAGCCGGATTCTTGAACAGTTCCTGGAAGATAGTCAGATCTACAACAGTGCGCTGCATGGCAACGGGGTTTCTTCTTTTAATCGGTCATGGACCAGCTCAACGGAGAGGGTGGCGCTGAGACGCATTGATACTTGAATGATACTAAAAATATGATTACACAGAAAAAACATATAAAATAAAGTCGCAAAAAGGCAGTAAAACAGGGAGTTTCCAGAGAAAAACCAAGAGTAAACGGTCTTTACATTGTGCAGAAATAAATCATGTAAATAAAATAAGAGACAGGACTCTGTATGCTTGCATATCGGAGGTCTGTCTCTTAATATTTTTTTATACTTATTTCATTGTTTTACCCGAAACAGTATGCTATCATAAAATCAGCACTTGTATGGAGCCGCTTACTTAAGATAAACATTCATAAAATTCCACACACATTATGAATGAAGAAAAATCTTAAAAGGTGGTGACAAATTGGGTAAAAAAGACGCGATTACTAAGGATTACATGAATGATCCCTGTATCTTTGCTGATGCATTTAATTTTTTTATGTATGATGGCAGACAGGTGATCCTTCCGGAACAACTGCATTCTCTGGATGCCGCAGAGATTGCTATTCCCTATATGGCAGATGGGAAAGGATATCCGATACAGAAATTCAGGGATAATCTCAAATACCTGGCAGCCATGCAGGACGAGCATACCGCCTACCTTCTTCTGGGAACAGAGAATCAGTCGGAAATCCATTATGCCATACCCGTGAAGACCATGGTATATGATTCTCTTCAATATGCATCTCAGGTAGATGCTGTAGGAAGAAGATTTCGACGACATTTAAAGGCAGGAGAAGGACACGGTTACAAAATAAGTCCAGGAGAGTTCCTTTCGGGTTTCAGGAGGGAGGATAAATTGCTCCCGGTGATCACACTGGTGATTTATTTTGGCCCGGAAAAATGGGATGCGCCCATAGGGCTGCATGATATGATAGAAATTACCGATCCAAAGCTTTTATTATTTATTCCGGATTACAGAATTAACCTGATATCTCCGTACAGTATCCCCGATGCTAAATTAGACCAGCTTCATACCAGCCTCCGAGAAGTGCTTTTATTTATTAAACATTCAAAAGATAAAAACCGGCTTCGTGATATGGTGACTGCAGATCCGCACTTCCTGTCTGTAGATCAGAAGGCCGGTCAGGTAATAAAGCTGTTAACTGGAAGTGATTTTGAAATCAGGGAAGAGGAGGGAGCAATCAATATGTGTAAAGCTCTTGATGATCTCAAAGAAGAGGGGCGTCAGGAAGGACTGACTGGTGCAATCTTTTCATTGCTGTCGGAACTGGGAACAATACCGGAAGCAATTCGTGTTCAGATCCAGGAGGAGAAGAGTATGGAGGTTTTGAACCTGTACTTAAAGAAAGCTGCTGCAGCAAAGACGTTGGAGGATTTTTGTACAGCTATAAAATAATATTTTCTTTATTTTGCCAAAGAAATGCAGATAAGAAAAAAATATATAAAATTGTAGGCAGTGAAAAATGATTATTCCGGGATAAGCCTTGTTGGGTCATTTTGCCTGCAGCGGATGCTTGATGAGAAAACACTGATTACAAATCCGATGGAACTTGAATATGTCCAGGACAATTTGTATTGGCAGCAACAATAGAATATTTTGAGGATGAGGATGTAAATTTATTCAAAAAAGAAACAGCGCTGTCAACTTTGGCATTGCTGTTTTTTTAAAAGAAAAGTGGAGAAAAATTGTTATAAAGGATAGATATTGATCCTTTGAATCAGCCCTTCCTCTGTAAGATCGGAAAGAACAGCGTAACTCGGTACAATATAAGGCCTGAGGCGGTTTTTTATTATCCGGTTGTCAGACTTTGGGATTAAGTTATTTTGTTACCAGTAGTGTAAATAATTGTAAAGTATGATATTATGAAAAAATAAACAGATATGGATTACTCCGTATTTCCTATAAATTACAAAAAATTGTAGAAAAAGAGGAACCATCTAATGAAATTGAAGAATGTTTTAATTGTTGTTAAGGATATTGAAAAATCAAGACAGTTTTATAAGGATTTGTTTGGTCTTGATCTGGTACTTGATAATGGCGGCAATATGATTTTAACAGAAGGACTTGTGCTTCAGGATGAGAAAATCTGGAAAAAGTTTTTGGAGAAAGATGTTATTCCACAAAATAATTCCTGCGAACTGTATTTTGAGGAGCCGGATATAGAGTCTTTTGTGAAAAAACTGGAATATTTTTATCCTTCAATTCAATATGTCAATAAACTTATGACGCATAGTTGGGGACAAAAAGCAGTTCGTTTTTATGATTTCGATGGTAATTTAATTGAGGTAGGAACACCGATGTAAAGTTGCAAATTATTATTTGCCGGATTAAGTTAATCATGCCATATGGTTTGATTATAAATGCAAAGATAAAAACGCAATGCACACTTAAAAATGTGCTAGAGCTGGTAGGTAGCCCAGCCGTCCTATGTAAGTAGGGTAAGTAACCTGCCCCTCCGGGTTGTCCGTTCTTTGTTCAACAATTATTTTAGGAGGGATTTTCATGGACAAAGTAAGTGGAAAACTGACGGTATATTTTGAAGCTCCATTCTGGGTAGGTGTGTTTGAACGTGTCAGGGATGGAAAACTATCTGTAGCCAAAGTGACTTTTGGTACAGAACCAAAAGATTATGAAGTACAGGAATATATTCAAAAATGCTATTCCGGTTTGAAATTCAGTCCGGCTGTTGATACTGGTGTAAAGGATATAAAAAGAAATCCCAAAAGGATGCAGCGTGAAGCGAAAAGGCAAATGCAGGAAACAGGCATTGGCACAAAATCACAGCAGGCATTGAAATTACAGCAGGAACAGAACAAACAAGAGCATAAGGTCAGAAGAAGAGAAAAAAAGAAGCGGAAGAACTGCGAATGTTCAAACTGAAACAACAAAAGAAAAGAGAAAAGCATAAGGGGCATTAGCCCCTTGATTTTGCAGAAGTTAGGGTGTTAAGTGAAATTGGAACTTGGAGTGAAATTGTGGACTGTATAATACGAGAAATGAGAAGCGAAGAATACTGCTTATTAAGTGATTTTTTGTATGAAGCGATTTATATTCCAGACGGAATTGAACCGCCGCCTAAATCAGTAATAGAATGTCCGGAGTTACAAGAATATATCATCGAGTTTGGAAATCGAAAACACGACAAAGCCTTAGTTGCTGAAATTCAGGGAAAAGTAGCAGGAGTTATTTGGGTAAGGATTATGAATGATTATGGACACATTGATGATGATACTCCATCACTTGCCATGTCTGTCTGTCAGAAATATAGAGGATTGGGTATTGGAACTTTATTATTGAAGCAACTATTACAGGCAGAAAAATTGGATGGATATTCAAAAATATCTTTATCTGTTCAGAAAAGTAATTATGCAGTGAAGATGTACGAGAAAGTGGGATTTACTGTTGTTGATGAAAATAGTGAAGAATATATTATGACTGTAAATCTGTAACAGAAAACCACAGTTCGCAGAACTGAAAAAAATAGAATCTGAGAGGTGAATATGAAAAAATATACTTATGTTACTTTAAGACAAAAACCCGAACTAAAGGAAGCTGCAGCTGCGTGGTTTCATGATAAATGGAAAGTGCCGCAGGAGGCTTATCTTGCATGTATGGAAGCTTATCTTAATCATGAAACAGAATATGGATGGTATCTTTGCTTAGACGACGGGCGCATTGCGGGAGGACTTGGAGTGATCGAAAATGATTTTCATAACAGGAAAGACCTTGCTCCAAATGTATGTGCATTATACACGGAACAAGAGTATCGTTGTCAGAGAATTGCAGGACAACTACTTGATAAGGTTGTAAAGGATATGAAGCTAAAAGGAATTACTCCTATCTATTTGATTACAGATCATACAAGTTTTTACGAAAGATATGGATGGGAGTTTTTGTGTATGGTTCAGGGGGATAATGAGCCTGATATGACGAGAATGTATATCCACAGATGAATTATTTACTATAAATGAGCAAATATCGAATTTTGCACAATAGAATCCGTAACACACAGACATAAAGGGGATATTAAGCTTTATATGTGCATCTTATAAAGACAAATTCGTGATGATTTTGTGTACTTTTTCAAATTTGCTCATTCATAGTTATTTATATGATTGATAAGGAGAGATCTGAATATGAGGAAATTCTGGGACTTTTTTTAAAATGAATCCTGTAGTGCAGGAGGTAATGACGGAACCTATATATGGAGATAAGAGTATTACGATATTTTTTGACAGCAGCAAAAGAACAAAATTTTACAAAAGCGGCAGAACAGTTACACATTACACAGCCAACCCTGTTCAGACAGCTTGCTGCATTTGAGGAGGAACTGGGCATCTCTCTGTTTGTCCGCAAAGGGAAAAGTATCACGCTTACAGATGAAGGGATATTGTTAAAGAGAAGGGCATTGGAAATCCTTAATCTGGAAGAACGAACGCTGGAAGAACTGAAGGGAACGGAGAAAGCAATAGAGGGAACAGTTATTTTTGGGTGCGGAGAGTTTACGGCTGTGGAAATGCTGGCAAAGATCTGTAAGAGGTATAAACAAAAATATCCCCTTGTCCGGATTGCGCTTCATACTGCAACTGCCGATATAGTATATGAGATGATGAATAAAGGTCTTGTGGATGTTGCATTGTTTATGGAACCGGTAGATACAGAAGGGCTTGACTATATCAGAATAAAAGACAGTGATCATTGGGTAGTAGGAATACGCCCGGATGATCCTCTTGCCGAGAAAAAATATATAGAGAAGAAGGATCTTCTGGATAAGCCTTTGATTCTGCCGGAAAGGATGGGGGTTCAGAGTGAACTTGCAAACTGGTTTGGAAAGGATTTTTCTAAACTTGATATTTCGTTTATCAGTAATCTTGGGACAAATGCAGGTGTGATGGCGGCTAATGGACTTGGATATCCAATATCTATCGAAGGTGCTGTTAAATATTGGCGTGAAGATATTCTTGTACAAAGAAAGCTGTATCCGGAAATTACTGCAAATTGTGTAATTGCCTGGAGAAGAAATATTCCTTATTTACAGGCAGTAAATAAGATGATAGAAGAAATCAATGCCTTTCAGGCATAAAACAGAATACAATATAAGTATTGGACATAATGAGATCATAAACTGTAAAATAGATGTGCGGGATAGGAAAATATTCTGCACATTTATTTTTGCAAAGGAGATTGACAATTATGGGAAAAAGATTAGTGGCATATTTTAGCGCAGGAGGAACAACGAAAAAAGTAGCAGAAATGATTGCTAATAGCGCAAAAGCAGATTTATTTGAGATTGAACCAAAGATTCCTTACACAAAAGCTGACCTTGACTGGATGGATCAAAAATCCAGAAGCAGTATGGAGATGAATGATAAGAAATTCAGACCGGAAGTATTGGATACAGATACAGATTTCAATGCCTATGATGAGATTATTTTAGGATTTCCAATCTGGTGGTATGTAGCGCCCACAATTGTAAATACTTTTCTGGAAAAGCATGATTTTTCAGATAAAAAGATTATTTTGTTTGCTACTTCAGGTGGAAGCGGATTTGGAAACACCATAAGAGAATTAAAACCCTCTGCACCAAAAAGTATAATGAAAGAAGGAAAGATACTTAATAATGCGACGAAACAGGAAATCGCTCAATGGGCAGAAACTTTGCAGGATTGGAGAGAGGCACTATGAAAAAAATTGTACAGACAGCAGGAAGAAATGCTTTAGAAAAATTTGCTCCCCAGTTTGCCCATTTTAATGATGATGTTCTTTTTGGAGAAAACTGGAATAATCAGGATATTGATGTAAAAACAAGAAGTATTATTACAGTAGTGGCGCTTATGTCCTCAGGTATTACAGATTCCTCTTTGAAATTTCATTTAAAAAACGCAAAGGAACATGGAGTAACTCAAAAAGAAATAGCAGCGATTATTACGCATGTTGCATTTTATGCAGGTTGGCCAAAAGGCTGGGCTGTATTTCATTTAGCAAAAGAAGTATGGGATGTGAATGAAGATGATTTACCATATGAAGATGAAGGAATGAGGGCACATGCCAGAGAAATGATATTTCCGATAGGGGCACCGAACGATGGATATGCACAGTATTTTTCGGGAAAGAGCTTTCTCGCTCCTGTTTCTGCTTCTCAGGTAGGTGTATTTAATGTGACCTTCGAACCGGGATGCCGTAAACTGGATTATGTAGCATAAGAGTGTATAGCGTATCTGTAGTCTGATTTTTGCCATAAATAAGTACAGGATACACAGAGAATAGAAAAGAATGTGTATTCAGTTAAATAAGAAATAGATAGCTGGTATGAGAGAACAAGGAGTCTTTCATACCAGTTTTTTTGTGGAAAAAGGGATAGGTTGCACAGGATCTGCCAGGAGATTTCAGTAGGTTTGGTGAATAGCTTTCTCCCAGAAGTGTGGTATAGTCTTGTGCTTGGAACAGGAAAACTACACAGAAGGGAGACACCGATATGACAGCACAGCCAGATATCATCTGGAATGAGCAATGCTTGGGGATACGGATAGGAGAACAGGTTTGCACCTATCTGAAAAAGCATGATGCGGAATACCAGAGACTGCAAAATAAAATACTGGAACTTACAGAGAGGTATCCAGTAATAGAAACATTTATGGAGTCGAATCAGGCAATCAGTCTAACGACAGAAGAGCATAAGGCAGTGCATCAATATTTCCGACTGGAAAGCGAAAAGGAAATGATAGAAGAACAGTACCATTTTTATATGGGACAGGCTCAAATGATCTCCTATGGAGCAATGCTTGGAAAAATTAAAAAAGCAATATTGGGAAATGATGACGGTGACACAAAGAAACTGCTGGAGTTGCTGCTGGATACCTGGATTGATGAGGTTGAAGATCAGCTGAAAGAAAATACAGTGTACCAGGGAATGCTTGAAAAAATATCGAAATATGAAGAACAGGTTCAGACAATGGGATTATCAAAAGAAAAGCGAAAAACAATAGACAAATACGTTACTGAAGTTAGTGAGAGATGGATATTATATGCGGAATCTTTATATCAGGCTGGCATGCAGAAAATTCTGGAACTATTAAATTTGTAAAAAAGGGACGGATAAAATGGGGAAGCACGAAAGGAACTTCCCCATTTGTCACTTCTATTCATCTTTGCCATCAATGAGAAATATGTATGAAACCTGAAAGATTTCAGCAATGGCTTTTAATTCAAGATCAGTGACATAACGCTTGTTTGTTTCGATTCTGGTGATTACATTTTTATCCATATCGTAACCAGCTAACTGGAGTTTATAGGCAAGATCACGCTGAGACATATTGTGGGTCTTGCGAAGTTCAATCAATCGCTGGCTAATCAGATTCTTCTCACCAGACTGTGTCCTTGGCTTTGGCATCTTAAATCTCTTCCTCTCTGGTAAAAGGATGGCTTGTCTCACTTTTTGCACCATCTGTATTGATTTTAACGATTGGACAAGGTAGAATCGGTTGTAAAAGTGAGACAAGAACAGAAGAGGGAGAAATATATGGAGCAGGTAAAAATAGAACAGTTTGCATTTTTATATTTATGCAGCGAGCATGATAAAAGGCTATTATTTAAGAAAGAAAAAATGCAGTTAGCTGATTTCGACAGGTTGACTTATCTGATTTATCATCTTGGTTTTAAGGAATATCACATAAAAGTTTGGATGGAATTTGCAGGAGACTTTAAAAAAGAATGGGATTGTTTGGAAGCACTTCAGGAAACAGGTGGATGTGCTGTGAGCATAGAAAATACAGAATCAGAGTCCAGATTGCATGAAATGTGGATTAGGGATTTTTGCAAAAATACACCAATGGAAATCAGAGAATGGCTTCGAGAATTAGCTTAAGAAATGTAAATAAAAATATACCCTAACTCATTTTTGTGGTATCATTATTAGTAGAGTTTGTGAAATTTGATTTTGCGGAAACCTGGAGTGATAAGAGATAAGTATAAAAGGAGCATATTGATATGAAGAATAGACGAAAGTTTTCTATTTTTATAAGTTCTACCTATGAAGATCTTAAAAAGGAAAGACAGGCATTGGTAGGTGTGGCACTAGAGAATAATTTTATTCCGGTAGGAATGGAGCAATTTCATGCTGCACCTACAAGTCAATGGAATGTTATAACAAAAATGATTGATGAGTGTGATTTTTATCTTCTTGTTATTGGTGCTAGGTATGGGTCAATTGATGAAGAAACTGGTATAAGTTACACAGAGAAAGAATACAATTATGCAAAAACTAAAGGATTACCAGTACTTGTATTGATTAAACAACCTTCGGCTATTTCTGAAAGTGAAAAGGATACCGGAAATGATAAGTATGATAAAATGAAGAAACTGGATGAGTTTAGAGAAAAAGTCAAAAATGATAAAAATACAGTTGATTTTTTCACAGATTTAAACAGTTTAAAGTATGTGGCATCACCGACATTTAGGAACGCCGTTAACTATGTTGATGATAACGCTGGATGGGTTCGATATCGAGATATAGTGGATATAATTAATGAAGAGGCAGAAGGACGAAATAAAGCAAATACTGAACTTGGAGAACATCAGCAGAAGATGCTAGATGACATGAAAGAGATGTTTTCTCAATTCTATAGTAGACTCACTGACCTAGAAAATAACCAGTTAACCTTGAAAGAAATTCCTACAGCAACAAGTGAAGATATCAAAAAATTGTTCCAGGTTGAAGATAATACGTTAATTATTGGAAATCCAGAAGAAAATAAATCAGTTGTAGGGCTAGATGATGTTGGGAACATTCCAGTGGACTCTGCCTTTTTATTAGTATATGCGGCTGATGGTGATGGGCAAATACTAAAGATACGGACACTTGGTTCACCTACTCAGATTTTTACATCAGGTAAGCAGTTTATGGCTGATAATTCAAAAAGAGAATCTGCGAGATGGGAAGAGGCTTTAGACAGACTTATAGAATGGGGCTGGGTTAAAGCTGTAGGGTATAAAGGTGAAATATTTGAATTGACCGGAACAGGTTATAGCAAAGCTGATTGGTTAAAGAACAATATGGCAATAGATACTTCAAAAGAACCGCTTGACGAGTTAAAAGAGTTTGAAGATTAATAAGAATTAAACTAATACAGTTATGCGTATTTATTTGCAAATATACATGGCTGTATTTTTTATTACGGGCAGGGCTCTTCGGGGTTCTGCCCTTTTTCTTTTTCCAGACCAAAAGACCACCTGCTGGAAAAGAACAAGAAAAACCTGAAAGGATGTGGTGACTTATTGTTATAGGAATCGATCATGGATATTATGCCATCAAAACTCCCCATGTGTGTTTCCCGACTGGACTGACCGGGTACGATTATGAGCCGTATACCATGCAAAATGTCCTGCAGTACAATGGGAAATTTTATGTGTGTGGAACTGGGCGGCAGACGCTGGTGAGAAGCAAGACTTCCAATGACAATTATTATCTTTTGACAATGGCAGCCATTGCACAGGAGATCCGCTACCGCCGGGGAGAGAGGAAAACAGATGTGGTTCTGGCAGCCGGCCTCCCACTGGCAAGTTTTGGCAGGGAGAAAAAAGGTTTCCGGGAATATCTGTTTCGGAAAGAGCAGCCTCTGCGTTTCCGGTACGAGGATGAGAGCTATGAGATCCGGATTCAGGATGTAAAACTGTTCCCACAGGGATACTCAGCCCTGGCTCTCCACCCGGAATGTGTTCGGGACGAGCCTTCTGTTCTTCTCGCAGATATCGGTGGCTGGACCGTAGACCTGATGCGGCTGGACAACAGTGTTCCAAATGCCGCTACCTGCCGCAGCCTGGAACTTGGTGTGATCCGGTGTGTGGATGAGATCACCGAGCAGGTACGCAGAAATACCGGACTGTCTGTAACGGATATTCAGATCGAACGTGTTCTGAACGGCCAGAGCTGCAGCATGGACCCGGCCGCAAAAGAAATCATTGTCCGGCAGGGAAGGCTCTACACGGAGAAAATACTGTCTGCAATTATGGAAGCCGGGTTCGATCTGAAGGCAATTCCGTCCGTGATCATGGGCGGCGGAGCCAGCATTCTGAAACGGCACGTGACACCGCAGGACGGGCTGTGTCGGCAGATTTACCTGACAGACGTACACGCCAATGCTTCCGGCTATGAGCGGATTGTGGGGCAGATGTGCGCGAAGTAAAGAGACCCGTTTTCTCGTTCCGCCTGAACCTTGATAACCCAGATCACAAAAAGGCATGGGAGATCCTGCAAAGTGTTCCAGATGGACAGAAGAGCAGCTATCTGGTTCAGGTGATCTTAAAAGATCAGGAAAACAACCAGCTGGAGAAAAGCATCCGGCAGGCAATCCGGGAAGAACTGGCAGGTGTTTCCATTTCTGGCTCCGGGGAGAGTGTTTCAAAAAAGGAAGAAATCCCGTCCCAGATGCTGGATTTTCTCTCCGGGCTTGAGGATGCATTCTGAAAAAGTCAAGTCTTTCCTGGTGATAAAATAGCCAAATTTCAAGCAGTCAAATTAGTATAAATCACGGATTTTTGAAAGGGGTGATGCCTATTGAATGTTATTGGATCTGCATCCTTTGGGAGCTTTTGAGAGCCTCATATTCGTTGGGTATTGTGAATAGCTTTCTGTCACGTTTTAGGGTATGTTGTATGTAGAAAAAAGAAAGGAGAACGAACACAATGGAGATGAAAAACATATGCGGAAAAATCCCGGTAGAGCTGCATGAAAAGCTAAAACTGGAAGTCGAAGAGTTAGGAATCAGCATACCAAAATACCTTGAAATGGTAATCGAAGAACACATGACAAGAAAAGGAGAAAAGGCGAACATGGCAGATTTAAGAACAGTAGCAGTACAGGTAACCGAGGATTTATTTTCCAGACTGAAAGCAGTCCTCGCCAGGAATGGCATGAAACAGAAAGACTTCTTAATCGGGCTTATCGAAGATGCAATCGAAAAAGAAGAAGCCAAATGGAAAGCAGAGTCAGAGGAAGCCGAAGAAACAGAAATGGAAGATCCTGAGACTGCAAAATCAGAACCGGATGAAGAGTCAGTAGAACCTGAAGCAGAAGAGCCTGAGACAGAAGCACTGGAAGCTGAAACAGACGGAGAAATGACAGAACCGGACGAAGCTGAAGCAGATGAAGAGCCGACAGAGCCAGAAAACGAAGAGCCAGCGGAAGCAGAGCCAACAGAACTGGAAACCGAAGAAGCAGAAGAATCTGAGCCAGAGGAAGCGGAATCAGAAGAATAGACATCACAAAACAGAAACCAAGAGACGGAAACGGTGCAGAGAAATCTGCACTGTTTTTTTCGCAGCGAAGGGAGGCTGATAGCCGGAACAATTCGATTTTTTGACCTGTTCAGTGGAATCGGAGGATTCCGAGAAGGGCTGCACAGGGCAGGGGGCTTCACCTGTGTCGGACACTGTGAAGCAGATGCATATGCAGACCACAACTACCGGGTGCTGTTTGATACGGAAGGAGAGTGGTTCTGCAATGACGCAAGAAATATTGAAACAGAACGAATGCCGGACTTTGATCTTTTATGTGCGGGATTTCCTTGCCAGGCATTCTCAATCGCTGGACGAAGGGAAGGATTTGCCGATGCAAGAGGAACCCTTTTCTTTGAAGTTGCCAGACTGGTTGCAGACAAACGACCTGCGTATTTTCTCCTTGAAAACGTACCCGGTCTGCTTTCGCATGACAAAGGGCGGACGTTTCACACCATCCTCAGTACGCTATCTGAACTGGGGTATCATGTCGAATGGAAAGTGCTTAACAGCAAGGATTTCGGAGTCCCCCAGTCAAGGAAGCGGGTGTATATTGTCGGATATCTTGATGGAAGATGTGCCGGAAAAATATTACCTTTCCCAAAAGCAAATGGAACAGCTCTTATACAAGTCCATGCTGGCAAACAGGGAGAAAGAGTCTACGCAGAAGAAGGACTGAGCTGCACGCTGACCAGCGGGTCTGGTGGTATGGGCGGCAAGACCGGATTATACGAAGTCGGTATCCCAATCAAGGAAAACACCCGAAAAGGATACAAGATGGCCTACGAGGGGGACAGCATCGATCTCGGATATCCGGGAATCAACAGTCGCAGGGGGAGAGTCGGGCATGAGATCGCCCATACCCTGACGACCGGAAACCAGCAGGGAACACTGCATTTTGTAGATATCTCCCCTCCGCCGCTGGTGACAGACGTTGCAAGATGTCTGAATACCAGACAGGATTCCAGCATCCATAACCACAGAGGCGAAAGTTCCGGGGTGCTGGTGGAAGAACCGCCAAGGGCAGTGCTGACACCGGCCAAGGAAAAAGTCCGCCAGAATGGAAGAAGGATGAAAGAACCGGAAGAGCCAATGTTCACCATTACGGCAACTGACCGTCATGGAGTGATTTACCACGGCAGAATCCGCAGGCTGACGCCAAGGGAGTGTCTGCGGCTGCAGGGATATCGGGATGGTCAGATTTCCAAGATGGAAAAAGAAACATCGGATAACCAGCTTTACAAGCAGGCCGGTAATGGTGTCACTGTCAATGTCATTGAAGCAATAGGCAGAAATTTGAAAGCAGTAGATGAAGAGATCCAAAGCGGCTCACCTGTTCCAGAAGCGAAGGGTGGGTGAAGCAGATCGACCTAAAAGACCAGTATTTTGGTACAGAGATTGAGATGACAGGTATCAGCCGCTATGATGCGGCTGTTGCGATTGGAAGAATGTTCGGAACAGAGCCATATCATATCCGTTCTTACGATTCCTGGTGTGTAAAAGATTCAGATGGAAAAACGTGGAAATTTTCAAGAGACAGCAGTATCGACTGTGAAAGGCTGGCAAATGGTACTGTAATAGATGCCGATGGAGATTATTCGACAGAAATGGTATCCCCGAAATTGGAATATTCGGAAATGGGGAAACTCCAGGAAGTGGTGCGGTGTGTCAAAAACGCAGGTGCTTTTGTCAATTCATCCTGTGGCATGCATGTCCATGTGGACGCATCCAATCATACACCAAGGAGTCTGAAAAATGCACTGACGATCATGTACTGCAAAGAGGATATTCTGTTCAAAGCCTTAAATGTACAGACGAGAAGGGAAGATGAGTATTGCCAGAAAGTCCGTCCTATGGTATTGGAGAAGATCCGCCGGATGCCAAACAGCACCATCACGATGGAAAAATTCAAAAGGGCATGGTATGAGGGAAATGACGGAAGCTCCGAGCATTACAACTGGACAAGGTATTATGCCTTAAATCTACATGCTGTTTTTTCCAAGGGAACACTGGAATGGCGTTGTTTTGAAAGCACCCTCCATGCAGGAAAAGTCCGGTCAAACATTACGCTGGCACTTGCCATATCCGCACAGGCGGTCAACCAGTCCTGTACCCATGCCAAAAAGACGGAGATCGGGGATAACCCGGCATTTACATTCCGTACCTTTTTGCTCCGCCTCGGACTAATCGGGGACGAATACAAAAATGTGCGGAAGCATCTGCTTGCTAACCTGGACGGCGATAAAGCATGGCGGTATGACAAAAGCACCTATGCCTGTCTGCAGAAGCCAGGACGGACAGCGGACGCAAGATAACAGAATAACGAGAACAGACAGGCCGGGTGGGAACATTCGGCTGTTCTTATGAGAAATGAAGAAAAATAAGAAAGAGGTAGAAAACATGAAGAGCAAATATCGATTCAGGCGGATCCTTTCAGGGGTGATGGCGGCAGTCACCATCTTATCCACGGTCATTTCACCGTTGACCGTTTATGCTTCGGAAGAGCCGAAAACGGCAGAACCGCCAGCTTATGAATCCGTAAAAGATCTGCTGGATGAAGAGGAAGTGGTAAAAGCCAACAATCTGGAGCTGGAAGTCGGACAGGAGTTTGATGTTTCCAGTGACCGCACGAATCTGGAAATCAAGGACGAAAGCAAAGTCAAAGTGACATTCCAGAAAGCAGAGAGTGACGCCGGGGAGAGTTTCAGCACCAGCCATGCAGACACTTACCATGCCGTTTATTATGTGGAGCCAGTCAACCAGAACCACCCGGTTTATCAGATTGGGAGAAACCTGATCGTAAAAGAGCCTGTGGCAGCGTCTCAGAGTGAACCACAGACAGAACAGGCAGTTACAGAAGAGGATACAGGTTCTGATGATGAGGAAGCTGCCTCGCAGGAAGAAACTGAGACAGAGCCTGTAGAGACAGAAATTGTTGAGCCGGAGACAGCTGAATCTGAAACAGAAGAACCGGAAGAAACAGAACCCGAATTTCAGGACGGACTTTCCGAATCCGAGTTTGATGCTGCATTAGAGGAATCCGAAACGGAAAATACAACCGATGAAGAATCCGGGCTGACACTCAGCGATGTTCTGGAGCAGGCAGGGGAACAGGATATTGACCTGATGGCAATGGAAGATGGGGAAACCGTTTCATTCACTGCAGTCAATACCAGTACAAGAGCAACACAGGACGTAGATGTGACAAGAGGGGCTGCATACTATTATGCAGACTACGGTCTGGGTTCCTACGTAACTTATAAATATACCGTAAAATTTGGAAACGTGTCTGCAACTGCCTACTGTGTGCAGCCGTCCAAGGCAGGACCTGGGGATGGTGTCTATAAGATCACCAAACTGGGTGACAGCAAAGCACTGGCAAAAGTATGCTACTACGGCACAAAAGCATCCGGCGAAAATGGATTTTTCTCAGAGAAACATCCTGATTTTTCCGCTGGAAAACAGTTTATCATTGTCCATCTGGCTGCGTCTTATGCCAATAACAGTAGTGACGCTTTTTCCGGTACGAATGCAAACGGACAGGCTCTGGCAATGGAACTCTACAATTATTGCATGAGCCAGCCGGAGATACCGGAAGTGGACATGAGTTTCTCCAATGCAAATGTTACCGCATATATCAGCGGCAACAGCCAGAGAACAGAAGAGATCACCTTCAAGGCATCCGAACTGCAGACCATCACCATGAAGCTGCCGTCCGGTGTCAAACTGCATAATGTGACAACGGGAAAAACAAGCAGTGCAGGTGCATCCGTGGAGATCTGCGGCGGTACCAAATTCTACTTATCTGCACCGCTGACACAGGCAGTGGATGTCAAAGGGGAATGGTCTGTCACCATGAAGGGAAGCATCATCAAAGATTATTCCGCTTATAAGATCACAACCGGAAGCGAGACACAGGACCTTGCCCTGGTATTTGGCGAGGGTGTGACCGATGAGAAATATGTAGATTTTAAAGTATCATGGGTAAAACAGGCAACTCTGGAGATCGTAAAGAAAGACCGTAAGAGCAACAAAGCCATCGCAGGTGCAGTTTATGGCGTTTACAGTGACAAGGATGGAAAGAACCTGATCACAAAGATGCCGGCCACAGATGCCAACGGAGCTTCCAGCGTTACGATCACCAAAACACAGGATACCGTATACCTGAAAGAAATCTCCGTACCAAACGGATATCTGCTGGATACCAAAGCCTACGATGTGAAACTGGTCATCGGGGATACCGTAAAACAGACCGTTACCGATGCAGAGCAGATGGCAAGCCTGACCGTTTACAAATTAGGCGAAGTCCTGACCGGAGCAAAGGTGACCGATGATGGTGTTTCCTTTGTTTATACAGAGCAGAAACAAAAAGGCGCGGTTTACAACGTTTATGCTGCAGAGGACATTGTATCCGCAGACGGAACAATCATCTACAAAAAAGATGCACTGGTGAAAGCCGGACTCACCACCGGGGATGACGGAAGTGCCACACTGGATAAGCTATATCTGGGGAAATATGTGGTAAAAGAAATGCAGGCACCACAAAATCTGGTATGCACTGGTGAAAGCCAGGAGATCACCCTTTCCTATGCCGGAAGTAATGTGGAAAAGGTCATGGGAAGCGTGACATTCAAAAATGACCGCCAGAAAGCAAGCGTGAGTGTATACAAACAGGATAAAGAAACCAGGAAATATCTTCCGGGCGGCACTTATGGTCTGTATGCCGGAAATGACATCAAAGCAGCGGACGGAACCATTGTGGTCAAGAAAGATACTCTCATTGAGAAAGCAGTGACCGGAACAGACGGAAAAGCCGTATATCAGGCAGACCTGCCAATCGCCAACAGCTACTACATGAAAGAGCTGGGTGCACCAGCTGGATATGTGAGAAACGGCGAGGATGTGTACTCCTTTACCTTCCAGTACACAACAGACAAAGAGGCAACGGTTTCTTTCAACCATACGTTCCAGAATGAGCGGATCAATGCGAAGATCAAACTGGTAAAAGAGGATTCCGAAACCGGAAAGACCGCACAGGGAGATGCAACACTTGAGGGTGCTGTTTACGGATTGTATGCCCGTGAAGATATCGTACATCCAGATGGACAGACAGGTGTTCTTTACCCGGCAGGAACACAGATTGCAACCCTGACTACGGATACAGAGGGAAATGCAGAAGTCGCAGACCTCTATCTCGGAAAGTATTACGTTAAAGAACTGACTCCGCCTGTCGGATATCTGGCAGACACGGAAGAACATGATCTGGAGTGTAATGACGAGGGAGATCTGGTTCAGACGGTAGAACGTACCGCAACTTCTCTGGAAGATGTGATCAAACAGCCGTTCCAGGTCATTAAAGCAGCCAACAATGGTAAGACCGATGCCGATCTGTTAAAAGGTGTGGGATTCAGTGCATATCTGGAGAGCAGCCTGAAGAAAAATAAGGACGGTTCCTATGACTTTGCATCTGCTACTCCGGTCGTGCTGACCGCAGACGGACAGACAGAAATGTTCACGGATGAGCGTGGATATGCATGCTCCATTCCGCTTGCATACGGAACCTACATTGTAAGGGAGACCACCACACCGCACAACTTCAAACCAGTCGATGACTTTAAGGTTGTGATCTCGGAAAACAATCCGGATCAGCCGCAGGTATGGCGTGTGCTTCTGGACGAAGAGTTTGAAGCAAAATTAAAGATCGTCAAAAAAGATGACGAGACAAAGAAATCTGTCCTGGTTCCGAATACCGAGTTTAAAGTATACAATCTGGATAACAAGAAATATGTGGAACAGGTGACCACTTACCCATCTACTACGGTACATAAATCTTATTTTACGGATGAGAATGGATACCTGATCCTGCCACAGAATCTGGCTTGTGGAAATTACCGCATCGAAGAAGTGACTGCACCGGATGGATACACCCACAGTGCCAATACCGTGGAAATCAAGGTAGACAGCGATACCGCATACCAGGAAGATCCGGTCAGCGGTGACCTGATCATCGAGGTGGAATTCGAGAACCACCCGGCAAAAGGCAGACTGACCATCCACAAGGAAGGCGAAGTAGTCAAAGGTTTTGATAAAGATTTTACTTATGAGGAAGCCAGCCTTGCAGGAGCCGTGTTTGAAGTTTACGCCTCCGAGGATATCTATACCGCAGACCATCAGACAGATGAGAACGGCAACCGTTATCTGGAATATGCCAAGGACACACTGGTGGCAACGGTAACGACCGATGAAACCGGAAGTGCCGTAATCGAGAATCTTCCGCTCGGAAAATACCGTGTAGAAGAGAAAAAAGCACCGGAAGGATACACCTGGAATGCCAAAGGAGAAGAGGTAACCTTTACCTATGCCGGACAGGATACCCCGGTTGTAGACGAAGAAGTGACATTTACCAATGAACGCCAGAAGGTAAGCATCACCGTGGAAAAACAGGATGCAGAAACCGGAAGCGTGGTAGCTGGAGCCGTCTTTGGTCTTTATAATAAGAATGAGATCAAATCCGATGACAATGTAATCGTGAAAGCGGACACCTTATTACAGGAGATTACAAGCGATGAAAAGGGACAGGCACACTTCACCCTGGACCTGCCGCTTGGAACTTATTATGTAAAAGAAATTTCTGCACCGGACGGTTTTGTATCCTCTGATGAGGTACTGGAATTTGATGCCACCTATCAGGGACAAGACATCCAGACCATTAAACTGAAATCGATTAAGAAGAACCAGCCGACGACCATCGAGGTGACAAAATCCGATCTGACCACAGGCGTGGAGTTGAACGGAGCATCCCTTTCTGTTCTGGATGAGGATGGAAACGTGATCGACAGCTGGACTTCCGTAAAGGATGAGCCTCATGTGATCAAATATCTGACTGTTGGAAAAACCTATATCCTCCGTGAATCCCTTGCACCGCATGGTTATTTAAAGACTACGGATGTGAAATTCACCATCGAGGATACCGCAGAAATACAGAAAGTGGAAATGCAGGACCATGTACCGAAAGCACTGCTGATCGTAAACAAGAAGGGCGAATTCCTTGATAAGATCACCCTGCTGGATAACGTCAAAGGTGTTGTGGAACATTTCTTTGAGTACATTACAGGAAGCCTGACAGACGTTACCTTCGAAATCCGTGCTGCCGAAGATATCAAAGCAGCTGATGGCGTAAGCCCGGACTATTATTCCAAGGACGAACTGGTAGCAACTGTAACTACCGATGCAAACGGTGTTGCAGAAGTATCTGACCTTCCGGTTGGAAAATATTATGTCAAAGAGGTAGGCACAGCATATGGTTATATCCTGGATGAAGAACCACGATATGTAGATCTTTCCTACCGCGATCAGGATACCCCGGTTGTCGTATACGATGAGGACTGGCAGAACAACCGCCAGAAGGTGAAAGTGAACGTCCTGAAGAAAGAAAAGGATACCGACCGTGTATTAAAAGGCGGCATCTTTGGATTGTACACTAGGAACGACATCCTGTCCGCATCTGGAAAGGTGCTGATGGAAGCAGATACCCTGATCGAGTTAAAAACAACAGATGTAGATGGAAAGATTTCCTTTATTGCAGACCTGCCGATTGACGGAACCTATTATGTGAAGGAGCTGTATGCACCGGATGGATTTGTCACCACCGGAGAAGAACAGGAATTTGTTTTTGAGTACCAGGGAGACAAAGAAGCAGAAGTGTCCTATGAGTTCGTATTTGAAGATGAGCCGACAACCGTGGAACTTTCCAAAACCGATCTGACCACAGGCGAGGAACTGCCGGGAGCCAGATTACAGCTGACGGATGAAAACGGGGCTGTTGTTGAGGAATGGACATCCACCAAGGAGCCGCACATCATCAAAGAACTGGTTGTAGGAAAATCGTACACCCTGACAGAAACCAAGCCGGCCGATGGATATGCCACTGCGGAAAGCATCACATTCACCGTGGAGAATACTGTAGAGATCCAGAAACAGGTAATGGAAGATGATGTGACCAAAGTGGAGATCAGCAAAACGGATATTACCGGAGATAATGAGATCGAAGGAGCCAAACTGACCATCACAGATGAAAATGGCAATATCGTAGAAACCTGGACTTCCGGTAAAGAGCCGCATTATATCGAAAAACTTCCAATCGGTAAATACACCCTGAAAGAAGAGCAGGCTCCAAACGGTTATGTCGTTTCGGAAGAGATCACCTTCGAGGTGGCAGACACCGCAGAGATCCAGAAGGTAGCCATGAAAGATGATACCGCAAAGGGACGTCTGATCATTGAGAAAACGGACAAGGATACCGGAGCTGCACTGAAAGGTGCGGAATTTGAATTGAGGGATGCCGATGGCAAAGTGGTAGAAACCCTGACCACTGATGAAAACGGTCATGCAACCAGCGGACTGCTTGCAATCGGAACTTATAAGGATGGCAAATTTGATAAGGCAGCCACTTATTATCTGGTTGAGACCAAAGCACCGGAAGGATATCAGCTGGATGAGACCAAGCATGAAGTGACATTTACTTATGTAGATGACAAAACCCCAGTGATTGAAGTCATCCAGAAAGTGACGAACGAGAAGTTGCCGGAGGACACCCCGTCTGTAAGTAACCCGAAAACAGGCGATGACACCAACCTCTGGATTCCGGCCCTGTGCCTGATCCTTTCCACCGGCGGTCTGATCGGCATGGGTGTGGCATCCAGAAGAAAGAAGAAAAAAGGGGGCAGATAGGCTGAAACAATTATATTTTGCGTATGGAAGCAACATGGATCTGGACCAGATGGCATATCGGTGCCCAAAGGCGGAGGTGGTAGAAACCGTCCGCCTGGAGGGGTATCGGCTGACCTTTGCAGCCGCAGGAAGCGGTCTTGCCACCATCTTCCCGGAAGAGGGAAGCCATGTGGACGGCGTCCTCTGGTCACTGACCGGGGACTGCGAAAAGAGCCTGGATCTTTATGAAGGCTATCCTGATTTTTACGACAAACAGGAAATCACCGTCAAGAATAAAGGCGGAAGAGAGATCAAAGCCATTGTCTATATCATGACAAAAGATTACATGCAGAACTTTAATCCGCCCGGACGGTCGTACCTGACCGGAATCTTAAAGGGCTGCAGGCAGAATCAGATCCCAACAGAACCAATCCTGAAAGCAGCAAGGAAACCGCCTGTGCCGGGACAGACACAGAAGAGTCAGCCAAAGAAGAGAAAAGCCGGACAGGAACGATGAAAATCGTGAAAAAACTTTTTCAAGCGGTATGTCTTGCTGCTCTTTTCTTAAGTGCCGGATTTCTGATTTACCACATGGTATATCTTCCAATGGAAAACAAAAAGCTGGTGGCAGAGCTGAAAGGGAATTTCCCGGAGCCGGAAGCTCCGGGAGCCTCAGGCTCTGAAAAGAAAGACCAACCAGCTGGAAGAAAATGCCCGGTGGCTACGGTAGACCTTGTTACTCTTCGGAAACAATACCTGGATGTGCAGGGATGGCTGACGATACCAGATACCGGAATCGATTACCCGGTGCTTCAGTCCGAACAGGAGAATGGGGAGTTTTACCTGAAACGGAATTACAAAAAGGAATATGACATCAACGGAAGCCTGTTTTTACAGGCAGACTGCAAAGTGTCTGAAAGTCGGAACCTTATCATTTACGGTCACAACATGAACAGTGGGGCAATGTTCGGAAATCTGGATTTCTATGCAGATGAAACATATTATCAGGAGCATCCCTTTGCTTATCTTCAGACAGAGGATAGCATTCAGGAATATCGAATTGTCACGGTGCTGAAAGCAGACAGGAATTTGTTCCCGTTCCAGCAGAAACTTCCAGATGTGGCGGCAGTGCAGGAGTACTTAAAAGCAGCTAAGCAGAGGGAAGTGTTCGAAACCGGAGATGATTACCTGAAGTGTATATACGATAAGGTTTTGACGCTCGTCACGTGTTCATATGAATGGAGAGGTGCCAGGAACATCGTCCTGGCGGTGCCGGTTTCCGGGGCAGTGTGGAGTCAGAAGTGTTCGTAAGTACCCGAAAAGTGCAGAAAATGAGACAAATAATGACCGCACGGGCAGGGATGTGTTCAAAACAGGGGGATTATGTAAGGGTGTGCATTGGTAGTATTTAGGTTGAAAAAAGTGTCTGAAAGTACCAGAAAAGTGCAGAATGTGAGACAACTTATAACCCAGATCCGGCAGAAAGTGTTCCAGAAAGGAGCGTTTCCTGCCGTTATTATTTACTTGGAAAGGATGGTAACGATTATGAAACGATTTTATACAGCAGAATCCGTAACAGAAGGACATCCGGATAAGCTCTGCGACCTGATCGCAGACAGCATTCTGGATGCGTGTCTGAAAGAGGACGAAAATTCCAGGGTGGCCTGCGAGGTGCTGGCGACCAAAGGGAACATCATTGTGGCAGGAGAGATTACCAGCCGATTTGAGCCACAGGTGTTTGAAATCATCAAAAAGGTGCTGGAGAGTGCAGGCTATGAAGCAGAGGAAATCCACATGGATGCCCTCATCCACAAACAGAGTCCGGATATCGCCGGGGCAGTGGAGAGATCCAGAGAACGCAGAGCAGGGACTGTTTCTGTTCAGAGCGGACTTGCCAGCGGTGCCGGGGATCAGGGCATCATGATTGGCTACGCCTGTGATGAGACGCCGCAGCTCATGCCAATGCCAGTGGTTTTGGCGAACCGCATTGTGAGGGAACTGTCTGCAAGCCGCAGAAGTGGATATATCACGGGAATCCTGTCAGACGGAAAGGCACAGGTGACCGTGGAATACGAAGATGACAGACCTGTCCGTCTGGATACGGTCGTTGTGTCCTGTCAGCATGAAAAGGAAAAATCTCTTCGGAAGCTGGAGCATGAGATCCGGGAGAAAGTGTTACGCCCGGCACTCCGTATGCTGCCACCGGATGAGGATACCAAGATCCTGATTAACCCATCGGGCAGATTTGTGTGCGGAGGTCTGGATGCAGACACCGGACTGACCGGAAGGAAACTAATGGTGGATACCTACGGCAGCCTGGTACCGCATGGCGGCGGTGCATTCTCCGGGAAGGATTGTTCCAAAGTTGACCGTTCCGGGGCGTACATGGCCCGTTACATCGCCAAAAACATGGTAGCTGCCGGACTTGCCAGCCGATGCCAGGTGTCCCTTGCCTATGCCATCGGGGTTGCCCAGCCAGTCATGGTGCAGGTGGATACCTTTGGAACGGGAAAGATCTGTGCGGATGACTGCCTCGCCGCAGCGATCCCTCTGGTGTTCGGGCTTACCCCAAGCCAGATCTGTGACACCCTGCACCTGAAGCGGCCAATCTACCGACAGAGTGCGGTGTTCGGGCATTTTGGAAGAAAGGAATTCCCGTGGGAGAAAACGGATAAGGCAGAGCAGCTCCGGGATACCGTGATGTAATGCCGTGGATTCCGGAAGAAGAGATCAAACGGGCAAGGGAAATCACCGCCATTGAGTACCTGAAGAAATACCAGCCGAACCGCCTGAAAAAATCTTCAGCCAGAAATGAATGGGAGCTGACAGACCACGATAGCTTTAAAATCAACGAGCTCACCAGCCAGTGGCACTGGAAATCCAGAGATATCGGGGGAACCAGTGCCTTAAATTTCCTGATCCATGTAGATGGGTGTTCCTTTCTGGAGGCAGTGCAAATGCTGAAAGATGAGTATCCCACCTACATCCCTCCGCCTGTGGAGACAAAGCCCAAAAAGCTGTTTGTCCTGCCGCCAGCCAGCCCGGACTGCCGCAGGGTGTTCCGATATCTGAAAGAGCGCGGAATCAGTGGAGAGGTCTTACAGCAGTGTGTTCATCTGGGAATCCTCTATGAGAGCCTGCCCTATCACAATGCTGTGTTCGTAGGCCGGGACGAAAATCAGGTGGCAAGATATGCTTTCCTGCGTGGGATTTACGATGCCAGCGGAAAGGCTTTTAAGATGGAACAGGCTGGAAGCGAAAAGGCATACGCTTTTTGTGTTCCGGCACAAACAGGATGCAGACGGGTTGCCGTTTATGAAGCCTGTGTGGATGTGCTGGCTCACATGACACTGGAACAGGGAAGCCGGGATAAGTACCGTCTGGAGCTTGGCGGGATCAATGCACCAAAAGAAGGGCAGAGCCAGCGGAGTATGAAAAAGCCGCAGGCACTGGAACATTTTCTGTCCCAGCACCCGGAGATTACCGAGATTGAAGTATGTACCGACAATGACTTTGCCGGACGGTGGGCATGTGAACATATCCGAAAAGCCTACGAGGGAAGCTATCGGATCATCGAGAACCTGCCGGAGATCGAAGGGGCAGACTGGGCAGATATGGCAAAGATGACTGCCCGAACACCGGAGAAACGGCAGAGAAAGGAAGTGAGGTGATGCCTATCAAAGAAAAAATAGAAGTGGAAATGCTGTCCCCTCTGATGGCAGAGTTTATCCCGGACTATTCAGATATTGTGGATTTGGATGATGCGGAACCATTGGAAGGACCTGACCTGGTGCAGTATCAGCCATCTATAGCAGAAAAGGTTGACGAGATCAACCGGCTCGGTATGCCTGACAACCAGCCATGCAACCTGATTGATTATTTTAACCGAAATAAGGACATTAAGGAAAAAGTGGAACGTATTACAATGGCGGTAAAAGAACAGGATGGTGTTTTATATGGCTGTGCAAACCTGACACTCCGGGAGAATCTGACACCAGAGGAATACCGTGTGGTGGGGCAGTATCTGAGAGGCCAGTACAGCGATGGCTGGGGAGAAAGTCTGGAACAACGGGAGATCAAGGTAGACGGCGGTGAATTATACTTACATTTCTATGTCGGTGCCGGCTCGGATTTCCAGATACAGGTGAAAGCACCAGAAAACGAGATGCAGGAACAGCAGCCGAAACCAAATCCGTCCCGTCCGAAGCTGAAGCTCTTAGGGCATGACGGAAATATTTTCTCAATCCTTGGGGATGCCTCAAGATTGCTCAGATGTGCCGGGATGTCCGAACAGGCCAACGAGATGGCAGACCGTGTCCACAAGAGTGGCAATTATTATGAAGCACTGGGAATCATCAGCGAATATGTGGAAACCGAACTGTCGGATCACCGTGAACAGCGCAGAACACCGAGAAAAGAAGTACCAAAAAAAGAGGATACCTGCCGATGAGCAGTTCCATAGATAGAAGCACTTCCAGAGAAATCTGGGAAATAAGCAATAGGAAGGATGATGCCTATGGGAAATACCCTGAAACTTGAAGATCTTTTAAAACCGGACTGTCTGCCGGATGAGTCTGCCGGAGGGGAGAACTGGCGTATCTTGCATGGGGATACCTTAAAGCTGGTAAAAGGATTCCAGCCGGGGATTTTTGATGCAGTCGTGACCGATCCGCCCTATGCGTCCGGGGGAACCAAGCAGAATGAACGCAACCGCACCACCAACCAGAAGTACAGCAGCATGAAAGCAGAGAATGCCCTGCCGGACTTTGATGGGGATAACAAGGATCAGCGTTCCTGGACCCACTGGATGGCAGAATGGCTGTACGATGTGCGGAAAGCCTGCAAGAGAGGGGCTCCGATCTGCCTTTTTATTGACTGGAGACAGTACCCGTCTATCACCGATGCCCTTCAGTGGGCAGGCTGGATCTGGAGAGGAACTGCAGTCTGGGACAAAGGAAATTCCCGTCCGCAAAAAGGCAGGTTTCGCCAGCAGGCAGAATACATCGTGTGGGGAAGCAACGGTCCGATGCCAATCAACCGCCCGGTGTCCTGTCTTCCGGGTGTGTTCCGTTATGGGAATCCCCAGAACCGCATCCATGTGACAGAAAAGCCGCTCCAGCTGATGAAGGATGTCATCCAGATCTGCGAGCCGGGCGGCCTGATCTTAGACCCGTTTGCCGGAGCTGGCACGACCATCCTTGCGGCGACAGAGTCGGGCTATCAGGCAGTCGGCATCGAAGTGACGGATGCATATTATAAGCTGGGAAGCGACCGTGTCCGTATCGCACTGGAAGCCGGGGCAGAAGCAGAGAATAAAGAACCACAGTAACCGGATGTCTGCCAGACATCTGAAAAAAGGAAGAAAAGAATCCAGATGTCTACAAGACATCTACAGAGCCGGAATGCTTTGTGGGTGTTTCTTTTTGGAAAAACGCTGGGCAGAGGAAACTTGTCTGGTCAGGAAAGGAGATGGTCGTATTGGAACAGGCACTTGCTTATGTCTGCTGCTCTGTAGAAGAGGGAAAGACCAAAGTACAGCGGTACTGCCGGAAGATCTACGAACTGGGATATGTGCCGATCTGTCCGCAGTACAGCTTTTCCCCATTCCTTGATGATGGGGATGCGGAGGATATGCAGGCTATGCGGAGAATGTCCCATCAGATCTTAAGACGGTGCAGGATGGTGGTCGTCTGCGGAAAAGAGACCACCGGGACGATGAACACGGAGATCAGCATGGCTGACAGACTCCATATCATCTGTACCACGCTGGATGGGTTAAGCAAAATCAAAGAAAACGAATAATTCCGAAAAACGATAGGTTCAGAGGGGACGAAGCAAAATGCGACTGGTTTTGCAAGCATAGCGTTTGGATATCCAAACGCACTTTGGGGAGAACCCCAATCCCCCATGCCGGACCGTAAACAGACGAAAGGAGAACGAAAAAATGTTAGGATTTGTACTTGGCACGATGACCGGAGGAGTTATGGGAGTTTTTGCAATGTGTCTTTTCATAGCTGGAAAGCGTGAGGACGAGGCACTGGAGCGGTGCCGGATGAGACGGAAAGAGATCATAGACCATGGTGTGTGCATCTGTTTTGTAAACAGCCAGGGAGAGGAACTGTTCCGTCTGGCAGACGGGGAGAGTCTTGTACAGAATGCCCCAAATGGAGAGCGTAACATATCCACCTGCCACTATCTGGATGCCGATTCTGCCATGATCGATGGGAAGAAATGGAACCTTTTGGAATTCGCAAAAGAGATGGAAAAAAGAGGGATCATGTTCGCCCCGATGGAGCTGTGCCAGGTACCGGAAAGGGGGTGAGGTCCATATGAAGAAAAAGATCATTGCGGCAGCAGTAGCCATTGGCGTGCTGACAGGCTTCCTGATCTGGAAAAACCGTGAAATGTAATGGAGTAATCAATAACCCGTTGGAAAGCAGGTGAAGAGATGAGAAAAAGAAACCATGTGATACCAGTCCGCCTCAATGCAAAGGAGCTGCGTTTTCTGGAAGAACAGGTAGAAAAAAGCGGCCTGTCCCGTGAGGAATATATCCGTTCCATCGTCATGGGCGGCGAAGTCCGGGCAAGACCCTGTGAGCATCATGCAGAGCTTTTACGGAAAATATCCGGTCTGTGCAACAATGCCAACCAGCTTGCCCATGTAGCCAACGGCTGTGGGATGGCCGGGGAAGAGAGTATCCGGGAAATGCTCCGCATGACGAAAGAGACATGGAGGCTGGTCAAAGAGGAATGGTAGCCGATGGCATACACCAGTATCATCCCGGTCAGCCGTCTGGACAATTCCATCACGTACATCCGAAACAAGGATAAGACCACCAAGAAAGGGCAGAGTGCCGGCTCTCTGGAAGAAGCCATCGATTACGCCATGAATCGGGACAAGACGGAGCGTTCCGTTTTTGAGGATGCCATCGGCTGCGTCTGTGAGACTGCCTATCAAGATATGGTAGCTACGAAGAAACGCTACCACAAGATGGACGGAGTACAGGGGTACCATCTGGTGCAGAGCTTTGCCAAAGGGGAAGTCACCCCGGAGCTTGCTCACCAGATCGGCATGGAACTGGCGGAAAGGCTCCTTCAGGGAAAATACGAAGCAGTCATCACCACCCATCTGAATACGGAGCATTACCACAACCACATCGTGTTTAATTCCGTGAGCATGGAAGATGGGAAAAAGTACCACAGCAACAGCAGGAGTTACTATGAGGATGTAAGGAAAGCTTCGGATGCCTTATGCCTGAAATACGGCTTATCTGTCATCGAACCGAAAAACGGCAAAGGGAAATCCTATGCCCAGTGGATGGCAGAACAGGACGGAAAGCCGACCTGGAGAACCTCGATCCGTCTGGACATCCGGGATGCTGTGGCAGAGAGCTTCACATGGAAACAGTTTCTGGAACAGATGAAGCAGAGGGGATACCAGTGGAAGCTGAACCGGAAGTACATTGCATTAAAAGCACCGGGGATGGAACGGTATATCCGTCTGCGGAGCCTTGGGAAGTATTACTCGGAAGAGAGCATCCGGCAGTGGATCTTGCAGCCCAAGAGCAGGATACCTGCTGGAAAAGAAGGAGATTCCAGATCCCCGAAAAAGAAGTTAAAAGGGATACAGGCCCTGTACTATTCCTATCTGTACCAGATGGGTGCCCTAAAGCAGAAGCCGAAAAGGATCTCCCCGGTGCTCCGGGCAGACATCCGAAAACTGGATGCCAGGATCGAGCAGATGGAATTTCTACAGAAGCATCAGATCACTACCCGTGAAGAGCTACTCGCCTACCGCACATCGTTGGAAGAGAGGGTACAGGCACTCACGAAAGAGCGGAAGCGGCTCTACCGGAGCGAACCGGACAGTGTCAGGATCGGTCAGATCACCGAAGAACTGAAGCCGCTTCGAAAGGATATCCGCATTTGTATCCGGATCGAACAGCAGTCCCAGGAGATGGAAGAAAAGATGCGTCTGGCAGAGCAGATCCGGAGACAGGAAGAAGAACAGACGGAGAAAAACAGAAAACCGAGAACAGAAAGCAGGTGAACAACATGAATTATGGAGGCGATGCGGCGGACCAGATCGTCCGGTATTCCCTGGACGGCGTGGACCATGGGCTCAGGCTTTCGGGTACGCTGGCAAAGCATCTGGCGGTATTTGTTGCCGCCGTATTAAAAGACCAGAAGAAAACGAGGGGCAAGACCCGGATGGTGCGGATGTTAAAGGAGAACAAGCCATTGAAGTTCTTTACCGTACCGTCCGACCGCCTGAGAGAATTTTGCAGTGAGGGCAGGAAACGAGGACTGCTCTATGTGATCATCCGGGATAAAAAGAACCCGGAGATGAGCGAGGTCATGGTCTTTGCCGATGATGCAGCCAAAGTCAACCGTGTCATGGATAAGATGAACCTTGATTTTGTAAGGAGCGAAGTCGGGGAAGCTGTCCATGAGGTAACCGCCGGAATGGAAGCACCGGAAACCGAAGCGGTACAGGAAACTGTGCAGATGCCAGAGGGCGAGGTGCAGTTTGAAATCAGCGATTTGGACGAAGCATTCCAGGTCGGTGACATGGACTTTTCTGAAGAGGAAAAGAACCAGAATCATCCCGAAAAGGAGTTTTCCGAACCGGAAAATTTTATCCCGGTGCAGGAAGAGGGGGAAGAGAATCTGTCCGGCTCTTCCTTGCACAGCAGAAATATTTCTACCGGGCAGGAAAAAGGGACTGATGCAGGGCAGAGGGAACAGGAGCGTCCCAGTGTCCGCCGGGAGCTGGAGAACATCAAACGGGAGAAAGCAGAGGAATCCCAGAAGCGGAGCCGGGAAAAGAACCGTGGACCAAGGAAAACGCAGAAGAAAGCAAGAAATAAACGAAAGGTGAAAGCGAGGTAGGAGATGGACCTGACAAAATTTTTAGGGCAGGACTCGCAGGAGCAGTCCGCCCAGCGGTTATCGAAAGAAGAATATGCCGCACAGAAAAAGCAGGAGAGGGAAGAAATCTGGGGTATGATCGATGGAAAGGCACAGGAGGTCTTCCAGAATGGGGACTCCTTAAAAGGATTCCTTGATTTTATGGGACAGTGCAAGCCGCAGAGGACAGACAACCTGTTCCTGCTTTATGCACAGAATCCGGAGATCCGGCAGGTCAAGACCTTTGAAAAATGGAAGGAAGAAGGCAAGGTAGTCAAGACCGGAAGCAAGGGATACAACTTCATTGTCGGACAGGAATATGAAAAGGACGGTGTCATCCAGCAGGGGTACTCCATCCAGAAAGCCTATGACATCAGCCAGATCCGTACCAAGCAGCCGGAAGAGGCAGAGCCAAAGCCGATGGACCAGATGATGGAAGCACTGCTGACCGACAGCGAGGTACGGATTCAGATCGCAGACAATCTGCCGGATAAGGTACAGGCACAGTACATCCCGAACAAGCGGACGATCTATGTCCGAAATGGCATGAGCGAAAATGCAACGTTCCATTCCATCAGCCGGGAGCTGGCCTGTGCATCCCTTGACCATCACGATGGAAGCTACAGCCGGGCAGGGGTATCGGCACAGGCCTATTGTGCAGCGTATGTGACAGCACAGAAATACGGCGTGGATGTCTCCGGTTTTTCCTTTGACAAGGTATGCCAGATGCAGGCATTCGGACAGAAAGATCCGAAAGAACTCCGCTCCTTTATCCAGGATGTAAAGAGTGCAGCCTATTCCATTGGCAAGCAGGTAGACCGCAACCTTGGCAAAAGCGAGCAGGAATTTATGACCGATGAATTTGCCATCCCGGAGGAAAAAACGGAGAAACCTGCCAAGAGTAAAAAGTCTCCGGAACGCTGATAAAAAGGGGCTTTTCCGGCTCTTTTGCAGTAGCTTTCCGGGAGGAAGTGTGGTATGTTGTGGTTGAGAAAAAAGAGGAAAAAAGGAGGCTCGCCTATGACAAGAATGCGATATGTAAAGATGGACCGGATCATGAACCACATGCTGATCCATGCACTCCGGGAAGTGTTCCGGCAGGAAAAAGAACAGGGGCTTCCGGTGGATACCACACGGGATCTGGTTCTGAAGCTGGCAGAGCAGGAAGAGGGAAAGCTCTACCTGACAGAAGCCGAACACAGCAAATCCGTGGAAGCCTTAAACCAGCTCCGGGACACATACCTGAAAAACGGACGCTATTCCGATGGGATCGACAGCGTCCTGTTAAAGATCATGAAATCCAGATACCGCCCATATCGTGGAAGGGGAAGATGAAGAAAGGATGTGGTACAAATATACAGAAATATGACACAAGAAAGAATAGAAGCCATGCGGAGAAGATATCCGCCGGGAACCGAGGTCACGCTTAACAGCATGGAGGGGGAGAGCCACATGCCACCCGGCTTAAAAGGTAAGGTGGATATGGTAGACGATGCGGGGCAGATCCACGTAAACTGGGAGAATGGAAGCAGCCTTGCCCTCGTTCCGGGAGTGGACAGCTTCCACATTACGGACCTGCCAAGAGCAGAGAGGCCCAAACAGCAGCCATCCCGGTAACAAACAGCCGGAAGTCAGACTGGACGATTTGGCTTGCCGGACTGCCTGTCATCTGGTGGGTAGCAATCCTGCTTGCGGATGCCATCCAGCCGGGCAGGAATCTTTTCGAGCTGATGGAGGTTCTCACAGAAAAGCTGAACCATCCCTTCCAGTTTCATTATACGGAATATACCATCAAGTCGATGCTGGTCTGCACGTTACTTTACGCAGCTGGGATCGGCATTTTTTATTCCAGTCAGAAGAACTACCGCAGAGGGGAAGAACATGGCTCTGCCAGATGGGGCGATGCCCGGCAGATCTGTAAGAAATATAGCCAGAAGCCGTACTCCCAGAACATCCTGCTGACACAGAACTTCCGCATTAGCCTTGACACCCACAAGCACCGCAGATGTCTCAACATTCTCGTAGTGGGAGGCTCCGGTGCAGGAAAATCCAGAGGCTTTGCCCTGCCAAACATCATGCAGTGCTGCTGTTCGATGGTCATTACAGACCCCAAAGCGGAGCTGCTCCGAAAGACAGGGGGCTTGCTGGAGAAAAAGGGATATGAGGTGCGTGTCTTTGACCTCATCAATCCCGACACATCTTTTTGCTACAATCCATTCGAGTACGTTCACGATGATAAAGACGTACTCCGTCTCATTTCCAATCTGATACAAAACACCACACCTAAAGGTTCCCAGTCCTCCGATCCCTTCTGGGAGAAGAGCGAAACCGCACTGCTTCAGGCACTGATGCTGTACCTGCTCCACGAAGCTCCGCCGGAAGAACAGAACTTTGCCATGATTATGGAGATGTTAGGCTCGGCACAGGTAAAAGAAGAGGACGAGGACTACGAGTCCCCTCTGGACATTTTGTTTGACCGTCTGGAGATGCGGGACCCGGACAGCATTGCCGTCAAGCAGTATCACATTTACAAGCAGGCGGCAGGAAAGACCGCCAAGTCCATCCTGATCAGTGTAGGTGTCCGGCTGGCAGCCTTCAATCTGCCGCAGATTGCCAAGCTGACCAATACTGATGAACTGGATCTTTCCAACATGGGAGAAAGAAAAGTTGCCCTTTTCTGCTGTATCCCGGATGCAGACACCTCTTTGAATTATCTGGTAGGCATGATCTACAGCCAACTTTTCCAGACGCTTTATTACATGGCAGACCGTGTGCATGGCGGTGCCCTCCCGGTTCCGGTCAACTGCATCATGGATGAGTTTCCAAACGTATCCCTGCCAAATGAGTTTGAGAAGATCCTGGCAACCTGCCGTTCCCGTTCCATTTACTGCAGCATCATCATCCAGAACATGAGCCAGCTAAAGGCTCTGTTCAAGGACTCCTGGGAAAGTCTGGTGGGCAACTGCGATGAGTTTTTATACCTGGGCGGCAACGAAAAAGAGACACACAAATATGTATCAGAATTACTGGGGAAAGAAACCATAGACACCAACACCTACGGGCAAACCAAAGGAAAATCCGGCAGCTACTCCACCAACTTCCAGCAGAGCGGAAGGGAGCTGTTACAGCCGGATGAAGTCCGTATGCTGGATAACCAGAATGCACTTCTGTTTATCCGCGGGGAGCGGCCCATACTGGATGCCAAGTATGACCTGATGAAGCATCCCAACATCCGGTATACCGAGGACGGAGGTGCCGGCCCGTTCAATTATGCGAAAGCACCGCTGGCGCATGACGATTTTACATTTGACGAAACAAGATATGACGATTACGAACTGCTTCTGGATGAGGACATCATCGGGGAGCTTTTTTGATGGGAGGAATGCCAATGAATTTACTGAAAAATAAGAAACACACAGAAATCAGGAAAGAGACCGCACCGCTAAAGATGAAGAGAGGGCAGAAGAAACTGTTTGCTCTGTATGCAGTCATGGTACTGTCGATCTGCATTGGGGCGACCTGCGTTTATGCCGCAGGCGATCCGCTGACCGTAGTCAATAACCTATCCACGTTTATCTTTTCCCTGATCCGCGCCATTGGCCTGATTCTGCTGGGATTTGGTATCGTGCAGGTCGGTCTGTCCTTAAAGAGCCACGATCCAAGCCAGAGGGCAAACGGATTTCTGACACTGGCAGGCGGTATCATCATTACATTTGCAAAAGAGATCCTGGACCTGATCATGGGATAGGAGAAGAGTCCAGAAGGGGAGCCATGCGAAATGCCGGCTCCCTGCTCACTTTTGAGGATGGGAGGTGAAACTGTTTGAGTGATAACTGGATCGTACAGAATCTAAATTCTGCCTTGCAGACCTGGAGCGACAAGCTGGCTGAAATCTGGACACTGCTGACGCAAAGCCCGGAGAATTTCAAGGGCGGGGCAATCTGGAGCGTGATGACGAACATCAACGGTGGATTGAAAGCCATCGGGTACGGCCTGCTGGTTCTGTTCTTTGCGGCAGGGCTGGTAAAAACCTGTGGGAGCTTCACGGATATGAAAAAGCCGGAACACGTAGTGAAAGCCTTTATCCGTTTTGCACTGGCACAGGGAGCCGTTATGTCCGGCATGGAGCTTCTGACTGCGATCTTTTCCATTATGCAGGGCATCGTGACAAACATCATGTCCCACTCCGGGATGGCAGGAGGAACCGTAACGGAACTGCCCTCGGAGATCGTGGACAAGATCGAAGCGGTCGGGATGCTGGAATCCATCCCTTTGTGGATCGTAACCCTGTTAGGCAGTCTGCTAATTACCGTGCTTTCCTTTGTAATGATCCTGACCGTATATGGAAGAATGTTCAAGCTGTACATGTACACGGCCATCGCACCGATTCCACTGGCAACCTTTGCCGGGGAGCCAACCCAGTCTGTAGGAAAGAACTTTATCCGTTCCTATGCCGGAGTATGTTTGGAAGGAGCCATCATCGCACTGGCCTGTATCATCTTTTCGGTATTTGCGGCAAGTCCGCCGGCCATCGGGGACACCAGCCTGTCCGCCGTGACCATTGTCTGGAACTATGTCGGGGAACTGGTCTTTAACCTGCTTGTACTTGTCGGGGCAGTCAAGGCATCCGACCGGATCGTAAAAGAAATCATGGGATTATAGGAGGCAAGAAAATGGAAGAACCAAAGAAATTAGTCTATGACAGTGGAGCGCAGCCGGAGGAAGTATTCTTACGGGTCAGCGGTTACCTGGACAGGAACCGTCTGTATGTCGGGATCTACCAGACAGAGTATGGCTACCCGGAACTTTTTTCCGACCTTACGGTGAACCTGCACCATGCTCCGCTGAACGGTGTGAACGAAGCCTATATCGACCACAATTTCAGCAAAGAGCATCTGCGTTTTATTCGGAAATACAAGCTGGGCAGGGTATTGCCGGAGACCGTAGCTTCCGGTTACTGCACTTTTCAGAAGGTCGCCTTTGACCTGAAAAAACTGGCAGAATATGATCCGCAGGGAACCAGAGAATTTATGGAAAGCCACGGCATCCAGATTGCGGATGCACCAAAAGAGAAACCAAAGAACAAATCACAGAGAGAAAGGTAGAAAACAACATGGAAGTGAAAATGAATAAAGAAATCCGAGACTATCAGGAGTCAATGTTCTGGGGCTTAAGTTTCCGGCAGTGCCTATTTTCGGTACTGGCGATTCTGGCAGCCCTTGGTATTTATTTCCTCACCCGGAAATATGCCGGGGAACAGGTAACCGGATGGCTGTGCGTGCTTGGGGCGGCTCCCTTTGCAGCCTGCGGCTTTTTCCGTTACCACGGCATGACGGCAGAACAGTTTGCATGGGCAGTCATCAAATCTGAACTGCTGTATCCGAAAAGGCTGGTATTCAAGTCGGAGAACCTGTACTTTTCCTGCATGGAAGAGAGCCTGCGGCTGGGTGAAAAGATGATGGGAAACGGAGCGGAGCTTCTGGAGAAGAAGCGGACGAAACAGAAGAAACCAAAGAAGCCAGGAGGAAGGGGTGATGCCTTTGATTAAAACCTTGAGTCAGACACTGAAACAGGACAAAGAAAAATTCAAAGTACCGAGGTCTGTCCAGCAGGCGATCCCGATCCGCAAGATCTGGCCGGACGGTATTTTTCAGGTGGAGAGCAAGTATTCCCGGACATTCCGGTTTACGGATATCAACTATTCCATTGCCAGCAAAGCGGATAAGACAGAGATGTTCCTGGACTACTCCGAACTTTTAAATGCACTGGATTCCGGCTGTACGGCGAAGATTACCCTGAACAACCGTAAGATCAACAAGGAAGAGTTTGAGCAGTCCCTGCTGATTCCAATGAAAGGAGATGGACTGGACGAGTACCGGAAAGAGTATAACGATATGCTCCTTTCCAAGATCTCCGGTACCAACAACAGCATTTACCAGGAACGCTATCTGACCGTCAGCGTCCACAAGAAGAACATCGATGAAGCCAGGACATACTTTGCCCGTGTGGGAACGGATATCATCACCCATCTGGCCAAGCTGTCCTCCATCGGGGAAGAGCTGGATGCAGAACAGAGGCTCCAGATCTTCCGGGACTTTTTCAAGGCAGACGTTCCGCAGAGCTTTCCGTTTGACATGAAAGCCTTTGCGAAAAAGGGACACAGCTTCAAGGACTGGATCTGCCCGGACACGATGGAGTTCCACAACGACCATTTCAAGCTGGGCGAGCAGTACGGCAGAGTCCTTTTTATGGAAGATTACGCCAGCTATGTGAAAGACGAGATGATCTCCGAACTGTGCAGCCTTGGCAGGAATCTGATGCTGTCTATTGACATCATCCCGGTACCAACAGATGAAGCAGTGCGTGAGATCCAGAATCGACTGCTGGGCGTAGAGACCAACGTAACGAACTGGCAGAGACGCCAGAATGCAAACAATAATTTTTCCGCCGTGGTTCCCTATGATATGGAGCTTCAGAGAAAAGAAACCAAGGAGATGCTGGACGACTTGACTACCAGGGACCAGAGGATGATGTTCGGTATCCTGACAATGGTACATATGGCAGAAAGCAAGAAACAACTGGATTCTGATACGGAAACCCTGTATTCCATTGCAAGAAAACACCTCTGCCAGATGGCAACCCTGAAATGGCAACAGGTCGATGGACTGAATACCGTCCTGCCGTATGGTCTGCGGAAGATCGATGCGGTGCGTACCCTTACCACAGAGTCCACTGCCGTCTTGATTCCGTTCCATACACAGGAGATCATGCAGCCGGGCGGCATTTATTATGGGCAGAATGCAGTCAGCAAAAATATGCTGGTGGCAGACCGAAGAAAGCTGTTAAATGGAAATTCCTTCCGACTGGGAGTCAGCGGTTCTGGAAAAAGTTTCTCGGCAAAAGAAGAGATCGTAGACCTTGCCCTTTCCACGGAAGATGACATCCTTATCCTCGATCCGGAGTCCGAGTTTGCTTCACTAGTGGAAGCCTTAAACGGCGAGGTCATCCGGATCTCGGCAACGTCCGATACCCATCTGAATGCACTGGACATGGACTCCGCCTATGGAAATGACCGTAACCCTCTGATTGAAAAGTCCGAATTCATCCTGTCCCTGTTTGAGCAGCTCGTAGGAGCCGGGAACCTTTCGGCAAAGGAGAAATCCATTCTCGACCGCTGCACCGCAGACGTGTACCGGGATTATATGAGGGGCGGATACCAAGGGCAGGTGCCGACCCTAAAGGATCTGTACCGACAGCTCATGCTCCAGCCGGAGGAAGAAGCCAGAGGGCTGGCATTGTCTTCGGAACTGTTTATTAACGGAAGCCTGAACACCTTTGCCCAGGAAACCAATGTCAATACGAAGAGCCGTATCATCGACTATGACATCCGGGAGCTGGGCGAACAGCTGATGCCCCTTGGAATGTTGGTCACACTGGATTCCATTTTTAACCGTGTGATCCAGAACTGGAAGAAGGGAAAAACGACATGGATCTTTGCGGATGAGTTTTATCTGCTGTTCCGCTATGAATACAGTGCAGACTTTTTCTACCGCCTGTACAAGCGTATCCGTAAGTATTCGGGATTTGTGACCGGGCTTACCCAGAATGTAGAGGAACTTCTGAAATCCGATACCGCCCGCCTGATGCTGGCAAACAGTGAGTTCCTGATCCTTTTGAATCAGGCAACCACCGACCGGGACGAGCTTGCGGCACTTCTGAATATCTCGGACAATCAGTTATCCTACATCACCAATGTGGGTGCCGGCCACGGCCTGATCCGCTGCTCCGGGAATCTGGTGCCGTTTGAAAATTCGTTCCCAAGAAATACAAAGCTGTACCGTCTGATGACGACCAAGCCGGGCGAAGCGTAAGAGCAGTACAGACCGGGACTGGAGGTGAGAGATGAAGGATATCAAAACCAAAGAAGTCACAACAAAACCAAAGACTAAAAATCCTGCCTCCAGAATCCCGAAGGAGCTGATGCGGACGGCCATACTGGAGAGCAAGGAAAAGTCCCAGACCATCGCAAATGCCAGGGATAATGACATGGAGGAACAGTCCCCATCCGAGTATGCCAGTGGAAAAGTCGCATCCGCAGAGGAATGGGCTGCCAGAAAGTCTGGCAGAACTGTAACCAGCGCCGGAAAGACAGCAGCACAGACTTCCTACGAGAAGATCAAACTGAGAGCCGCTGGCAGAAAAGAAGCGGAGGAAGAAGCCGCCAGAGGAACAGGGGACACACAGGCTCCCGATCCGGTCAGTCGGGAAGCACCAGAGCAAAAGAACCGGGAACAGACATCTGAGAACGTGAAGATTAAAAGCCGGGAAGCTCAGGAAGCACAGATCAAAGATGTCCAGATCCAGAAAGCCAAGCGGCAAAAGGCGGTTTCAGATGCTGTCAAAACAAAAGAACAGAAGATTCGGGTAGCCAGAGAGACACCGAGAATCCAGAATGGACAGGAACTATCAGGAACGAAGCAGTTCTCCATCCGAGACCAGAGCCGGAAAAAGGCAGCCGCAGATACTGCAAGACAGAATGCCATCCGCCAGAAACAGCCGGAAACCATCCGGATCAAGGAAAAGCCACGGAAACAGTTGGAGCCGAAGACCATACAGCGGCGTACTATTAAGACCGCCCCTCCATCTGCGAAGATTAGCATCCAGCCAGAGCAGAAGCTCCGTGTAGCCAGTTCCAATGCCCTGACAACCCGGATGCAGAAGCAGATGGAACGAAGGGCAGCGAAACAGACGGCGAAGAAAGCAGCTTTGCAGACTTCTGATGGAATCCGTCGGATACAGAAAACGGCAAGGGCAGGGGAGAATACATTCAAGGCAGCTAGGGCCGCCGTGGAAGTGGCAGCGAAAACCGTGCAGTCCATGATAGCTGCACTGGGAGCGGCCGGAGCGGTCATGGTTCTGCTTCTGGTTATCATGGTCGGGATCATTGGCGGTGCGGCATTCTCTGGAAGCTCAGAGAGCAACGAAGCACTCAGCCAGGAAGTACTTTCCTATACGGCAACCATCCAGAAATACGCCAACCAGTATGGAATCCCCGAATACGTTTCCGTGATACAGGCAATCATGATGCAGGAATCTGGCGGCCGGGGGACCGATCCCATGCAGAGCAGTGAGTGCCCATACAACACCCGGTATTCCAACAGCCCGAATGCCATCCAGGATGCGGACTACTCCATACAGGTAGGAATCCAGTATTATGCGGACTGCCTAAGAGAAGCCGGATGCACCAGCCCACAGGACATGGACAAGCTGAAGCTGTCCCTGCAAGGGTATAACTACGGAAACGGGTACATAACGTGGGCGATTCAGAAATATGGCGGCTACAGTGCAGAAAATGCCCTGCAGTTTTCCAATGAGCAGGCTGCTTCGCATGGCTGGAGTGCCTATGGTGATCCAGAATACGTCCCTCACGTTCTGCGGTATTATTCCAGCGGCGGATTGTTTGCCGGCTTGTTTGGAGGCAACGGCCAGATCGTATCCGTGGCACTTACCCAGCTTGGAAATGAAGGAGGCCAGAAGTTCTGGTCATGGTATGGATTTGACAGCCATGTGGCGTGGTGTGCCTGCTTTGCCAGCTGGTGTGGGGATCAGGCAGGACTGATCGAGAGTGGCAAGATGCCGAAGTTCTCCCTGTGCGATGACGGAATCGCATGGTTCCAGAGCAAGGGGAAATGGAAGAGCAGAGGATACTCGCCAGCACCCGGAACCCTGATCTTCTTTGACTGGAACGGGGACGGAACCTCAGACCATGTGGGAATCGTGGAGAAAACTGAGGGAAGTACCGTATATACGGTAGAGGGAAACTCCAGTGATGCCGTGAACAAGAGAAGCTATGATATCAATAACGGAACGATCATGGGATACGGCATACTTTGAAAATTAATATGTTGACTCTTAGAGAGTAGTCAATAGTTTAGATTACCTTGACTAAAAAACAAATATAAAGTATTATGTGATTAGCTTCAACTAACTAGAAAAGGAGGGCGCACGATGACAAACCAATATATGACGAAGCTGTATCATGATCTGCTCTCCAACTCTCCACAGACAGTGACAATAGATATTCCGGCTGATATGGGAACAGGTCAGATTTCGCAAGTTGTTACAAAGCAAGGAGCTGTTGTATCAGACTGGAAAATGAACTATTTTTCAGATATGAATGTGCAGGGTGTAAGCTGCGAAGATTATATTCAACTTTTATTCTGCTTCAATGATGGCGTATCGTGGAATATTGCAGATGCACGTCAAAGTGTCAGCATCCAGAAAGGCGAATCCTGCATTTATCGGGGACATGGTAAAATGGAATATTTGTGTTATTCTGGGAAGAAAGATTTCCTTTTTAAGAATATAAAAATTCCCATGCCATATTTTCACAAAATTTTGAATGACTACTTTGAAGATAGTGAAATAAACGCTTATGAAAAGAAATTACTGACAGGGATTTCAAAAGTGAGCGTTACCCCGTATATGGAGCACATTTTTGCGGAGGTAAAAGATTTTACGCAATACCGAGGTGGTTTAGGGTATCTATTCTTGGAAAGTAAAGTTTTTGAATTGCTGTCTGTATATTTAAGTGAAGTATTGGAACTCAGTATTCTTTCATCGAACCATATTAGCATTTCCAAAAGTGACAGGGATTCGATTACCGAAGCAAAAAGGATTATTGACAGTCAGCTTGCTTTTGCACCAAGCTGTGAGGAATTGGCGAAAAAGGTAAATATCAGTGTTTCTAAACTGACGAAAGGATTTAATTCTTTATTTGGAACATCGGTTCACGCATATATTATAGATCAAAGACTGGAAAAGGCTGCGGGGCTTCTTTTGGAAAGTGACTTGAACGTAAGTCAGATCGCGATGCTGGTTGGATATTCAAAACCAAGCAACTTTGCGGCTGCGTTCAAAAAGAAATATGGGGTAATACCCAAGAATTATAAAGATGAAAATACGATTGGCTAAACCTAAAAATACCGATTTTGGGTAGAATGAAATCGAGTTTGGGTTGGATGTAACGACGAAAATTGGTACAATTTGCGATGTGGTTAGAGAAGATTAACTACATCGCATTTTTTATTTTCCAAATAAAGGGAGGAGGAATAAGTATTATGAAACAAAAGTTAAATGCGAAAGATTTTATTCTCATCGGTGTTTTAACGGCCCTCATGTGGATTATTTGCATGATTATCAGCACCATTATGAGCGTGGCTGGCCCAGTAACAAATGTATTTTACCCATCCGTTGTTGCAATCCCGAATGGTATCGTTATGATGCTTCTACTGGCTAAGGTACCGAAGAAAGGCGTGTTTACCATTTGCGCCGCAATTCAGGCTATCCTGTTTCTGCTGGTGGGTGCTTTCTGGTTCATTCCTATCGGTTTGATAATTGGCGGTGTCATCTGCGATTTCCTGGTTATGAGTCGGAATGAAATCACAATGAAGTCCATGATGGCAGCCTATGCGCTGTTCAGTGCTATTTTTGCTTTTAGTGCTATCTGCCCTATCAAATTTCTTCAAAGCGCGTTTGTCGGAGCAATGGAGAAAAACAATATTGCCCCGGAGTACATTCAGGGAATGTTGAACATTACTTCCGTTCCCATGCTGGTAGTCATTGTCGCTGCCGGATTGGTAGGCGGTCTGATTGGCGGCTTTATCGGTCAGAAAGCATTGAAAAAACACTTTATCAAAGCTGGACTTGTTTCAGTAAAATAACAGGATCAGCCACCTGAAACTTTATCAGGCAATACAGGCAAGCGGGCTGCCTGACTTCAGAGCGTGGGGCTGAGAAGAGTCCTGCGCTTTAATTTTATAGGGAGACATTTGAATGGAAGAAGCACAAATTAAACAAATAATCAAGCGCCAGCCCCTACATGGCTCTGCGCTTCTCGACCCACGTTGCAAGATACTTCTTTTGGTCTGCATTGGTTTTGTCAGTTATTTTCTGGCCGGAGAAGTTGTCAGTCTCGCACTCATGCTGGTTTATGGGCTGTTTATTGCCTTAGGTAACGGAGAAAAATGGGCTGCTAAAATGATAGTGACATATATTGTTGTTGCTTATCTCAATGCCCTGCTCCGTTATGTCCAAGTTCCAGTTTTAAGTGTGATTATGAGCGTGTTCGGCGTGACGGTCTTAAAACTGATTCCCATTATGATGATGGGACTTTGGATATTGCGAACTACATACATGGATGACTTAATGGTGGCACTTCAACGGATGAGGCTGCCCCAGGCAGTCACAATTCCCCTTGTTGTTATGTTCCGCTATATCCCTACTTTACGGATTGAATATCGACAAATCCGAAGCACGATGGATATTCGCGGTATCAGTGATACCGTGTGGAAACGGGTATCCCATCCGTTAGCAACCATAGAATACATTTTGATACCTCTGCTGATGCGGTGCTTGAAAGTCACTGATGAACTGGCAGCATCCGGCACAACACGCGGTCTGGAGTTGGAGTGCAAACGATACGCGCTGCGGCCAATCCGTTTTTCGTGGCGGGAAATTGTGGTATCACTGTTGGGTATCCTCTTTTTGGTCGGGTTGCTGTTTATTGACCAGACTAAAATCGGGGAAATCATTTTATGGAGGGTGTGACGATGATCTCATTTCAGAATTTTAGATTTCGTTATGAAGAAAGCAAAGACTTTACCCTCCGTGGCATTGATATGACCGTACAGACAGGAGAATTTATTCTTTTGACTGGGCGAAGTGGCTGCGGCAAAACAACCCTGATCCGTTCACTCAATGGTCTGATTCCGCACTTTTATCCCGGAGAAATCCAAGGCGATCTGCTCATGGATGGCCATTCGCTGCTGGAAATGAAGCCGTCTGAATTGGCAGGACAGGTTGGAACGGTATTCCAAGATCCACGCTCTCAGTTCTTTATGACGGATACCACGCGGGAATTGGCTTTCGGTTGCGAAAATCTCGGACTGCCACGCGAGGAAACGATTGACCGTATTGCAAAAGCGGCGAAAGAGTTGGAATTGGTAGATTACTTAAACAGAAGTATCTTTGCTTTATCCAGCGGGGAGAAGCAACAGATCGCAATCGGTTCTGTCTATGCGCTGGGGCCAAAAGTATATATTTTTGATGAACCATCGGCCAATCTGGACTATGCCGCTACCAAACGGTTGGCAGAAATTATGGGAAAACTGAAACACGCTGGATACACAATTTTTGTGGTAGAGCATCGTTTTTATTATTTGCGCGATCTGATTGATAGAGCCTTTTTGATTCAGAACGGAAAAATTGAGCATGAGTTCACAGGGGAACAGTTTTGCTCTTTGCCCGAAGAAACACGAATTTCTTATGGTCTGCGGACAGCATACCCGGAACGCGATGCAGAACATTATCAGGAAAAGCCACATACAAAGGACGAGACACATCGGCTGGAAGTTCACAATTTAAGTTTTGCCTACAAGAAAGGGCCGGATATTTTCCACAATGTCAGCTTTGAAGTTCATGCAGGAGATGTGATCGGTATTCTGGGCCATAACGGAGCCGGAAAAACAACCCTCTTATCTATTCTAACGGGTCTGCTAAAGCAGCAGCGTGGCGAGGTCTGCTTTGACGATAAAAAACTTACACCACGCCAGCGGCGGGCACTTTCCTATCTTGTCATGCAAGATACGGATTATCAGCTTTTTGCCAGCAGTGTGGAGGAAGAACTATCCCTTGGTATGAAGGATGATTGCAAAGAAAAAGTGGATGAAACGCTGAAAGCACTGGAACTGTCAGATTACCGTGAACGGCATCCGGCATCCCTTTCAGGTGGTCAAAAGCAGAGGGTTACTATCGGTGCGGCAATCGTAAAGGGCAGCCCAGTGATCTACTTTGACGAGCCTACCAGTGGTTTGGACTACGATTCTATGGTGCGTGTCAGCAAACTGATCGAACAACTTTCAAGCTCTGGTGTGATCGTGTTTGTGGTGTCACACGATTTTGAATTTATTGTTCGTACCTGTACGGAGGTGGTTCAGTTGGATGATGACGGGGATATTCAAAATCAAAGGCTTTCACCAGAAATTTTGAAAACGCTGTCCGAAAAATATTTTAACTGATAAGGAGGTTGGAATTATGTTTCAAAAAGTATTTGAGTATGCAGGACCTCATAAGAAGGGGCTTTATGCAGCAACGGCCATCGTGCTGGTCAGCGTCCTGATGGGTGTCCTGCCCTTTGTGTTGGCTTATCAGGTGATAGCGCCGCTGGTCATGGGTGAATCTATTGGAGCATCCTTTATCATTTCGCGCGTGGCTCTTGTCTTGGCGTGTCTGGTGCTGCAAGCCCTTTTCTATGGCTGGGGACTGAATCTTTCTCACAAAGCCGCTTATGACACGCTGCTCCGTCTGCGAACGGCACTTCAAAAACGGTTTGAAAAGCTGCCCCTCGGTGTCATTCAGGATAAAGGCACCGGCACAGTCAAAAAGCTGTTCGTGGATGATGTAGACAGTCTGGAAGTTTTACTGGCTCACTCCATGCCGGAGGGAATTGCAAACCTGATGATTCCTATTGCGGTTTATGTGGCAATGTTCTTTGTGGATTGGAAACTGGCGCTTCTGTCGCTGGCATCCATTCCGATCAGTCTGATTGCCATGATGACGATGTATTCCGTCGGCATGAAGAAAATGGGGCCTTACTACATGGCCGGACAGAAGATGAACAATACCATTATTGAGTACATTAACGGTATGGAAGTTGTCAAGGTATTCAATAAGGACGCAGATTCCTATGAGCGGTTCCGCAAAGATGTATCAGATTATCGGGACTATACTCTGGCGTGGTACAAGGCGGCGTGGCCGTGGATGGCAATTTACAGCAGTCTGCTTCCATGCACCATTATTTTGACTTTGCCTGTTGGCGCATGGTTCGTTCTCTCTGGCTGGTCTACTCTGCCTAATTTGATCTTGGTACTGTGTCTTTCTTTAAGTATTGGTATGCCACTGCTGAAATCTCTCGGTTTCCTGCCTACCATGCCCCAGCTCAACTATAAAATTTCTGCATTGGAGCAGGTGTTGGATGCGCCAGAGCTCCAGCAGACAGAAGATGCGTTCTACGGGAAAGATGACACCATTACTTATGACCATGTTTCTTTCGCTTATCAGACCACACAGCCCGGCCCGGATGGAAAGCCTGTTGTAATTGAGGATGAAGTTCTCCATGACATTTCCTTTACGGCAAAAGCTGGACAGAAAACAGCCCTTGTTGGTGAATCTGGCTCCGGCAAGAGTACATTAGCGAAACTGCTGATTCACTATTATGACCCACAGAAAGGCAGTATTTCCATCGGTGGACAGAAATTATGCGATATGAGCCTTGAAGCACTGAACAGCCGTATCTCCTATGTGGCGCAGGATCAATACCTGTTCA